>JABLTK010137145.1_pt1 | contig 41127 bp, 46 predicted proteins | sample 7160131 | NCBI WGS metagenome assembly JABLTK01 (sample SAMN14651221, study PRJNA627086) | human gut metagenome | isolation source: feces | host: Homo sapiens
AATGTAATGGAACAAAAGTAAAAGAAGAGAATGTAACATATAATGAGGAAACAAAAACATTTAATATAAACGGAATAACAGAACAAAATAATTGTAAATTTTATTTTAATAAAAATGGAGAAGAAATAATAAGATCGTATGAAGTACAAGTAACAGTACTAAACGGAACAATAGAAGGAGAAACAAGAAAAGTAGTAAGAAGTAATGAAAATACAACATTTTCACTAAACCCAACAGATGGATATGGAAATCCAACAGTAACATGTACAAACAATCAAACGGGAAGCATAACAAACAACACATTAACAGTAAGTAATGTAACAAATGATACAGTGTGTGCAATAACATATAAACCAATAATGTATACAATAACATATAACTTAGATGGAGGAAGTGTAACAGGAAACCCATCAACATATACAGTAGAAACAAACACAATAACACTAAAGAACCCAACAAAGACAGGATACACATTTACAGGATGGATAGGAAGTAATGGAAGTACATTACAAACCACAGTAACAATACCAAAAGGAAGTACTGGAAATAAAAATTATGAAGCAAATTATAAATCAAATAAATTGACAGTTACTATAAAAGTTGAAAATGGTACTATACATGGGGAAGCTTCTAAGGAGGTAAATCTAGGTGAAGATGTGTCGTTTAATGTAACATCAAATGGTCCAAATATTGTTCAAAAATTAAACTGCACTAATGGACAAACATATTCTTTTACTAATAATAATACTTTAACAGTAAGTAATGTAACAAGTGATACAGTTTGTACTATAAGTTTTATGCCTGAGCCTGGTGGAGGAGTAGTTATAGGATAATAAAATTAGGTAATAAGTTAAAAGTTTCTTTTATGTACTTAATATTTAATTTACTAACATTAAGTTTCAATTATGATAAAAAACACCGTTTATTTTGGTGTTTTGTTTTTAAAAAAAGTGGGCTACACCCCCTGAGGGTAGCCCGGAAAAAAGAATAAAAAGGGGTTGGCTAGTGTGATACTAGCACCAATTCGCCTATAAGTGAATTGGTAAGTCTATATACTAAACCAAAGTGGTTATTTTGTCAATGTTTTTTTGACTTTTTTTCTGTTTTTTTTACCTTGACAAACAAGTACATTTGTTCTATAGTTTTTTTAGAAGATTGGAGAGTTTATGGATTTAACATATATTAAAGGAATTGGACCTAAAAGTAAAGAATATTTAGGTAAGTTAGGTATTTTTTCAATAAATGATTTGTTAGAGTTTTATCCTTTTAGATATAATTTTATTAAGATTAGTAATATTAATGATGTTAAAGATGGGGAAAATGTTTTTGTTGTTGGTAAAATTTGTAGTAGTGTAGTTTTAAGGCGTTTTAAAGGGAAAATGAATAGTCTTAATTTTCGTGTTTTTTGTAATGAAAAAGTTATAAATGTAAGTATATTTAATAGAGTATTTTTAAAAGATAAATTAGTTTTAAATAAATATATAACTTTAGTTGGAAAATATAATTCTCTTAAAAATTCTTTTATTGCTAGTGATATTAAACTTGGTATTGTAAAAGATAATACAATAGAGCCTGTTTATCATTTAACTAAAGGATTAAAGGAAAGTAGTTTAAAAAAATATATTAATGAAGCGTTTAATTATATATCTATGGTTAAAGATTATATTCCCGATTATTTAAATGAGAAATATAATTTTCTAGACAAAGTTATTGCTTTAAGAGATATTCATTATCCTAAAACTGTAAAAGAAATTAAGGATGCAAAACTTAGGCTTGTTTATGAAGAGTTATTTAGATTTATGTTTAAAATTAATTATTTAAAGTTATTAAATAAAGAAGAGAAAAAAATAAAAAAAGAAATTGATAGAGAAAAACTAGATAAATTTATTAATAATTTAAGTTTTACTTTAACCAATTCTCAAAAAGAAGCAGTAAATGACATATATGAAGATTTAACTGGTCCATATAGAATGAATAGGTTAATTGAAGGTGATGTTGGAAGCGGTAAGACAATGGTAGCTGTTATCGCAAGTTATATGAATTACTTATGTGGATATCAAACAGCTTTAATGGCACCAACTGAAATTTTAGTTATGCAACATTATGAAAATATAAAAAATATATTTAAAGATTATGATTTTAAAGTCTCTTATTTAATTGGAAACATGACTTCAAAGGAAAAAAGAGAAGCAGTAGAAAAGTTAAAAACAGGGGAGGTTGATTTAGTAATTGGTACTCATGCTTTAATTAGTGATTCTACAGAGTTTTCTAATTTAGGTCTTGTTATAACTGATGAACAACATCGTTTTGGGGTAAGACAAAGACAAAACTTAAGAAACAAAGGAGAAGTAACTGATATTTTATATATGACTGCGACACCTATACCTAGGACTTTTGCTTTAACTTTATATGGTGATATGGATATAACAAAGATTACTGAAAAACCAGCTGGAAGAAAAAAAATTGAAACTATTATTAAAAGTAAAAATGAAATAAAAGATGTTTTATATTTAATGTTAGAGGAAATAAAAAAAGGAAGACAGATATTTGTAGTAAGTCCACTAATTGAAGAGAATGACTCTCTTTCTTTAACAAATGTTAAAAAGTTAGAAAGTGATATGAATAAAGCATTTAACGAGAAAGTTAACATTGAAATAATGCACGGAAAATTAAAAAAGGAAGAAAAAGATAAAGTAATGGATAATTTTATAAAAAACAAGACTCAAATACTTATTTCTACTACAGTAATTGAAGTTGGAGTAGATGTTAAAAATGCTACAATGATAGTTATTTTTGATGCAGAAAGGTTTGGACTTGCTACTCTTCATCAGTTAAGAGGTAGAATTGGTAGAAATGATATGGAAAGTAAATGTATTTTAATTGGAAGTAAAAACAATAAAAGACTTAAAGTATTAAGTGAAAGTGATGATGGTTTTTACATATCAGAAAAAGATTTTGAACTAAGAGGAGAAGGAGAACTTTTTGGAGAAAAACAAAGTGGAGATGTTAGTTTTAAACTTGCTAATTTAAAAGAAGATTATAAAATCTTACTTCAAGCTAAAAAGGATAGTGAAGAGTTTTTATTAAGTGAGTTAACAAATAATTTTGAAAATTATAAAATATATAAGGAAGAGTTAGAAAGTTTAAAGACTTTAGATTAGTCTTAGTTTGTGTTATAATAAAAAAGGTTATTTAAATTAAAGTTAGGAAGTGAAAAAATGGGAAGAGCTTATGAAGTAAGAAAAGCTTCTATAGAAAAAAATGGACAACAAAAGGCTAAGTTATATTCTATGTATGCTAGAGAAATATATCAAGCTGCGAAATATAATCCGGAAATTGAAAGTAATGATGTTTTAAAAAGATTAGTAGATAAAGCTAAAAAGGAACAAGTACCCGCAGATATTATTAATCGTGCGATTGATAAAGTAAAAAAGGGTGTAACAGAAGATTATCAAGTAGTTATGTATGAAGGCTTTGGACCAGGAGGAAGCACAGTAATCGTCAAATGCCTTACTGATAATGTTAATAGAAGTATGTCTCTAGTTCGTCCTGCGTTTAATAAAACTAATTCTAAGATGGCAGGAGTAGGAGCTGTAAGTTATATGTATGATAATCTTTGTGTTGTTGGAATTAAAGATTTAGATGAGGAAAAAGCTCTTGAAATTATGGTAAATAATGATATCAATATTGATGATATTGAAGTAGAAGATGGTATTACTTATATTTATGGTGACCCAAAAGATTTGTTTACTATAAAAAAAGCATTAGAAAGTGAAATACCAAATATAAAATATGAAATGGATGAAATAGGATATTTTGCTAAAGAAATGGTAAGTTTAAATGGTGAAGATTTAAGTGTTTTTAAAAAATTACTTGCTATGTTAGATGATGTAGAAGATGTAAAAGAAGTTTTCCATAACGTAAGTAATGTGTAATTTTACAAATATATTATTATAATGTATAATAACTTTTAGAAATGGGTGTTTATATATGAATATAGATGATGTTACCTTAACTACCAGTGCAGTTAGAATAAGTCAGTATCCTACAGATAATTTACCAGAGTTTTTAATGGTAGGTAGAAGTAATGTAGGAAAAAGTAGTTTTATAAATTCTATAATTCAAAGAAAGAATTTTGCTAGAACTAGTTCTAAACCTGGTAAAACACAAACTTTAAACTTTTTTAAAGTAAATAATAAATTTTATTTAGTAGATGTACCTGGTTATGGTTATGCTGCGGTTTCTAATAAAAAACAAGAAAAATTTGGGATGATGATAGAAGAATACATCAAAACAAGACCAAATTTAAAACATGTGTTTTTACTTATTGATTATAGACATAGACCTACTGAAAATGATTTACTTATGTATGATTTTTTAAAGTATTATAACCTACCTGTTACAATTGTTGCAACTAAATATGATAAAGTAAAAAGAAGTGGTAAAGCTAAACAAGATGCAATAATAAAGGAAAGTTTAGATATAGCTTTAGGAGATGATATAATAAACTTTAGTAAAGTTACAAAAGTAGGTAAAGATAAAATTTATGAAATAATTGAAAGTTATTTAAAAAAGGAAGAAAGTAAAGAGTAGAATGATACTCTTTTTTTTGTTATAATAAGTGCGGTGATTGTTATGAAAAGACCAACTGTATGTTTGGTAGGAAGACCAAATGTAGGAAAAAGTACCCTTTTTAATAGACTAGTGGGTAAAAAAATTTCCATAATAGAAGATACTCCTGGAGTTACTAGAGATAGAATTTATGGGATAGTAAATTACAAGGATTATTCTTTTCATTTAATTGATACTGGCGGAATAGACTTAGAAAATGAAAAGTTTAATAAGGAAATACAGCTACAGGCTGAAATTGCAATAAATGAAAGTGATGTAATAGTTTTTATAATAGATGGAAAAGAAGAGCTAACTTCTAATGATTTAGCAATAAGAGATATTTTAAGAAAATTTAATAAAAAGGTAATTGTAGCTATAAATAAAATTGATAGTGGTAAAACTAAAGAAAATTTAAGTTTATTTTATGATTTAGGTTATTATGAATATGTAACAATTAGTGCTGAACATAAAACTGGTTTAGGAGAACTTTTAGACTTAATTGTAAGTGATTTTGATAAACAAGCTATAGAAGAGGAAGATAATACTTTAAAGTTTTCTGTTATAGGAAGACCAAACGTTGGAAAAAGTAGTTTAGTTAATGCACTTTTAAATGAAGAAAGAGTTATAGTTAGTGATGTGGCTGGTACTACTAGAGATAGTATTGATACAAAGTTTGTATATGAAAAACAAGAATATACTTTAATAGATACCGCTGGTATGAGAAAAAAAGGAAGAGTATTTGAGGCTATTGAAAAATATAGTTTGATTAGAAGTTTAAAAGCAATAGATAGAAGTGATGTTTGCTTGCTTGTAATAGATGCAAACGAGGGAATAGTAGAACACGATAAACATATTGCCTCATATGCTTTAGAAGCTGGTAAAGCAATAGTTATTGTTGTTAATAAATGGGATTTAATTGAAAATAAAGAAAAAGCATTAAAGGAATGGAAAAGATTAATTAATATTAATTTTAAATTTATGCCTTGGGCAAAAGTGGTTTTTTTAAGTGCACTTACTAAAAAAAGAATTCATACTTTAATGCCAGAAGTTCTAGAAAGCTATAATAATGCGACTAAAGAAATTAAAACAAGTATTATTAATGAAATAATCACAAATGCTTATATAGAAACTCCGCCACCATCATATAAGGGTAAAAGACTTAAAATATATTTTACACATCAATGTGAGGTAAAACCACCTAAATTTAATATAGAAGTAAACTCTAAAGGTTTAATACATTTCTCATATGAAAGATATCTTGAAAATAAAATAAGAGAAAATATTGATTTTAGTGGAACTCCAATTATTTTACAATTTAAAAGTAAGGGTGAAAATGATAGATAATTTAACCCTTTTTTTTATTGCTCATATAATAAATTAAAGGAGTGATATATTTGCCTAAATTTGGTGATGACTTTTTTAATAGAGTTGAGAAAAAAACAAACGTTAACAAAGATACAATTATGTCCCTTGCAAGAAAATTACAAAATGGAAATATGAAAGATGAAAAAGTATTAAGAGAAGTAATAAGAGAAATTAGTGATATGACTGGTAAAGAGGTATCAAAAGAAAAAGAACAAAAAATAATTGATTCTATAATAAATGATAAAGTTCCTAAGGATATGGATAAGTATATTTAACTTATCTTTTTTTATTATAGAATTCTTGTATGATAGTTATTAAGGCTTATTATATTTAGAATATTAAGAAAACATATTTGACAATAATAAGTGATGTTGATATTATACGAATAAAGTAAAAAGAAATTAATTTAAAAAAGTTTTTAGTGTAGGAGATGTTTTAGAGTGGGAGAAAAACTTATTGAAAACTTAGATAAAATTATAAAGGAGTTTAAATGATGAAGTTAAAATTATATTCAGGTAATGAAATAAATAGTGAAATTTTAAAGCAAATGTATTTAATTTTAATAGATAATTTGTTTATAACATATCCTAGTTTTTTAGATAATAGAGAAAAACATGATAGTTTGGAAAATCAAAACAAATGGTTTAATATGATACGGACTACGAGTAATTATCACGTAATTCTTTGCACCCAAAATAGTGAAGTTATAGGTTTTTTAAATTATTGTATTGATAATAATAAAAAATTATGGATTTCTGAAATACAAATAAAAAATGAGTATAAAAACAAAGGTATTTTAAAAAAAATGATCAAGAAATTTATTTCATTAAAACAAGTAAAAAAATTTAACTCAGTAATTATTCATATTAACAAAGAAAAAAATTTATCTAAAAAAGTTTTTTCTCATATTGGTTTTAAAGTGATTAAAGACTCTATATATATCATAGATTTATTAAAATTAAGTAAGTGGGTTAATAAATGACTTAAAATTGTTGGGATAGGAGTGTGGAAAACATGATATTAAAAAATGTTAAATTTTCTATACAAAATAATAATATATTAGATAATATAAGCTTTTCATTAAATAGTGAGGATAAAATAGGGTTAGTTGGTGTTAATGGTTCTGGGAAATCTGCATTATTGAAATTAATAAGCGGAAATTTAAATCCAGATAGTGGTAAAGTAAACTTAGAAAATGAAAGTGTAGGATATTTAAATCAAGAAATACCACACACTTATGATGATTATACAATATTATCTTATATTAAAAAGAAAATTGGTATAGATGAGATAGAAAATAAACTTCATGAACTTGAAAATAATCTAACAGAAAATAATATGGATGAATACAGTGAATTTTTTGAAAAATATATAGCCTTAGATGGTTATAACTTTGAAGCTAATTTAAACACAATTATTATGGGGTTAGAGTTATCAAAAAATCTAAATGATAAAATTAAAACATTATCAGGTGGAGAAAAAATTAAAGTATTACTCGCAGAATTACTTCTGCAGAATTCTGATATATTACTATTAGATGAGCCAACTAACAATTTAGATATTGGAGCATTAAGGTGGCTTGAAAAATATTTGGAAAACGAAAAAAAGAAAATGATTATAGTATCTCATGATGAGGTTTTCTTGAATAATATTACTAATAAAATTTTTGAGCTCAATAATGGTACTTTAAAAGAATATAATATGAAATATGATGATTATTTGTTAGAAAAAAAACGTGAGTATGATAGCGAGTTATTGGAACATAATAAAGCGGTGGAGGAAAAAGAAAAACTAAAGAAACAAATTCAAAAATCAAAACAGTGGGCTAATAAAGGTAACAATAAGAAAGCTAAGGATAATGATAAACTTGCAAATAACTATGCTAAAGAAAGAACAAATACAAGAAATATTTCTAAATATACAAAGGCATTAGAAAATCTTAATATACCAAAATTTGAAGAAAAAAAACCTATAAATTTTTTCTTTGATTTTGATGATGAAAAAGGTAATAAGAATATTTATATTGAAAATTTAGTATGTGGGTACGAAAACTTTTCTACTCCTGTTTTAAATTTAACTATAAATTTTGGACAAAAAATTCAAATAAATGGTGGGAATGGTTCTGGGAAGACTACCTTACTTAAAACACTTTTAGGTGAGTTAAAACCTTTAAGTGGTAATATTGTTATAGGAAATGATGTTAAAATAGGATACATTTCTCAGGACACATTATTTGCTAATACTAAAGAAACAATTTTAGAATATTTAACAAAGGATAAGACTAACATTGATTTATCATATATATTTACATTACTAAATAAATTTAATATTGACTATGAGAACAAAGACAAGTTATACGCGGGGTTATCTCCTGGGGAAAGAACAAGAGTAAATTTAGTAAAAATAGCCCTTGATAAAACTAATGTGTTAGTATTAGACGAAGTAACTAATCATTTGGATAAAGAAGCTATTGATTTAATTTATGAATTGATTCCCTCTTATCAAGGTACAATCATCAGTGTATCTCACAATAGAAAATACATAGAAATTTTAAATCCAGATATAAATTTAGATATAAAAACAGGGGAAATATATTATAACAATATTACTAAAAAATGTTAAATTTTAAACAAAAAAAATATTGATTTCTCAATACTTTTTCTTTATTTATAAGCTGTGTTATGCAGCTTTTTTCATATCTCTAATTTCTTTAGCTGATAGTCTTTTTCTTTTGTTTCCGATTTTTACTGTTTGTAAATTTACTTTTTGAGTTTTATTTGTTGCTTTTAAAGAAAAAGGTCTATTTTTAGCTGAATTATTCTTTTTTGTTGAAATATTTTTTGGCATAATTCTACCTCCTCTTGAACTTCTAATAATTTACCATAAAATAGAGCTTTAGTCAATTATATGTTTTAAATTAGTACAATATATCTGTGTTTTTCTTTACTTAAGCGAACAAATGTTATAAAATTTTAGTAGGAGAGAGTTATGAAATATGTTCCACTTAATGTAAAAACTCATTATGAATTATTAAGTAGTATAATTAAGATTAATGATTTAATTAATTATGCTAAAAATAATGATATTGATTCTATTGCTATTGTTGATAGTAATATGTTTTCTAGTGTTCTTTTTTATGATGAATGCAAAAAGAATAATATAAGGCCAATTATTGGAATTTGTTTAGAAGTGGAAAATATTTCTTTTAATTTATATTGTAAAAGTTTTTTAGGTTATAAGAATTTATGTAAAATAGTAAGTGAAAAAAATATTAATGGTTTAAGTTTTTCTTTTTTAGAAAAACATTCAAGTGAATTAAAGTGTATTTTATCTTTTTCTTGTAGAAATTATTTTGATAAAATAAAAAATATTTTTAATGAAACTTATATTTCTTATAAAAATAATAATGAATTATTAGAAGCATCTTTGATTACAGAAGATGTAGTTTATTCTGAAGAAGTATTAAGTATTTATGAAAATGATTTAGAATATGTTAAATATCTTAATATGATAAGAGATGGAGTAGTAGAAAGTGATGAAGTTAAATATGATTTATCTCTTAAATATTTAGATAAAAAGATTTCTCTTAGAGATATACAGACAACAAATGAGTTTGCTAATGATTTAAATTTAGTTATTCCAGAATTTAAATATGAGCTTCCTAAATATAAAGAGGAAGAAGATAGTAACTTAATACTTAGAAATTTGTGTAAAAAAGGTTTGAACAAAAGACTTAATGGAAATGTAACTAAAGAATATAGTGATAGGTTAAATTATGAGTTAGATGTTATTTCTAGTATGGGATACACCGATTATTTTTTAATTGTTTATGATTTTATTTTATATGCTAAAAAAAATAAGATAATAGTTGGACCTGGTAGGGGAAGTGGAGCTGGTTCTCTTGTTTGTTATAGTTTGGGGATTATTGAGATTGACCCATTAAAGTATAATCTTATATTTGAAAGATTTTTAAATCCTGAGCGTATAAGTATGCCTGATATTGATGTTGACTTTGAGCATACTAGGAGAGATGAAGTAGTAGATTATGTAAGAGGAAGATACGGAAAAGAAAATGTTGCAAATATTATTACTTTTGGAACACTTTTACCTAAGCAAGTTTTAAGAGATGTTGGTAGAGTTTTAGAAATAAATATAAATGAAGTTGATAAATTAACTAAACTTATTAAAGATAAGATGAGTTTTTCTGAGATAGTTAAAAACGAAAAGTTTATGAGTTTAGTTAATTCTAAGGAGATTTATAAAAAATTATTAAAAATTAGTATGAAATTAGAGGGGCTTAAAAGACATACAAGTATTCATGCCGCAGGTGTTGTAATAAGTAAGGATAAACTTACTGATAAAATACCTCTTTATAAGAGTGGGGAAAATGTTTTAACAGCTTTTTCAATGGAATATATGGAGCGTATGGGACTTTTGAAGATGGATTTTTTAGGACTTAGAAATTTAACTTTAATAGATAATGTTTTAAAGTTAATTGAAAAAGATACAGGAGTACATATTAATTTAACTAGAATTCCTTTTAATGATGTTAAAACATTAAGACTTTTTTATAATGTTGATACAGTAGGAATTTTTCAACTTGAAAGTAGTGGAATGAAAAGTTTTTTAAGAAAACTAAAAATTACTAAGTTTGAAGATATTATTGCTGCGATTTCACTTTATAGGCCAGGACCTAGAGAAAATATTGACCTTTATATTGCAAGAAAAGAGGGAAGAGAAAAAATAGAATATTTAGTGCCTGAGCTAGAAAGTATTTTAAAGGAAACTTATGGAATAATGATATATCAGGAGCAGATTATAGAGGTGCTTAGAAAACTCGCAGGATATTCTTATAGTGAGGCAGATAATATAAGAAGAGCTATGAGTAAAAAGAAGGAAAGTGTTATACTTGCTGAGAAAGAAAGATTTATAACAAGAGTCGTAAAGCGAGGTATTAGTAAGGATAAAGCACTACTATTATTTGAGGATATTTTAAAGTTTTCTAATTATGGATTTAATAAATCTCATTCTGTAGCTTATGCATTTATTTGTTTTTGGATGGGATATTTAAAGTCACATTTTACATCATACTTTATGGCTGATTTGCTTAATATTCAAATAGGTAGTGAGGTAAAAACTAAAGAATACATAGATGAGGCTAAAACCCTTAAATTAAATTTGATTAAACCTAATATAAATAAAAGTACTAATATGTATTTAGTAGAAAAAAATAGTATTTTACTTCCATTAACCATAATAAAGAGCGTAGGAAAGGAAGCAATAACTGCGATTTTAGAAGAAAGAGAAAATGGAATTTTTTCTGATTATTTTGATTTTGTAAGAAGAGTTTATAGTAATAAAGTAAATAAAAAAGTTATTGAAAGTTTGATAGATGCAGGAGCTTTAGATGTTTTTGGTTTGTCTAAAAAGACAATGATTAGTAATTTAGAAAATGTAATTGATTATGCTAGTCTTTGTAAAGATATAGATTATACCTTAGTATTAAAACCAGAACTTAATGAGGATGTAGAGTTTTCTAAAGAAGAGATTATGAACAGAGAGTTTGAAGCATATGGCTTTTATCTAAGTATGCATCCTGTAACTAAATATAAAAGAGATAATATGGTTGTTTTGAAAAATATTGAAATGTATTTTGATAGAGTGGTAAATATTATTTTATTAATTGAGGATGTTAAAAATATTAATACTAAGAAAAAAGAAAGGATGTCTTTTTTAACTTTGAGTGATGAATATAAAAGGATAGAGGGAGTAATATTTCCGAATGTTGTAAAAAAAATAGGGGATTATAATAAAGGAGATATTGTAAAATTAAGTGCTAGAGTTGAAAAAAGAATAGGAAGTTTTCAACTTATAATAAATGACTTACAAAAATTAAAATAAAGTATTTAATTTAATAATTTTATTTGGTATAATACTTATAATAGGAGGAGTAAAAGATGGAAAGTTTAAAAGAAAAAAACAAAGTGTTACTTTATATTGCAGTTATAGTCGCAGCATTAATACTTATTATTGGAGGAGTTACATTATTTTTAAATTTTACAGATGGAGGTAAAGTTAAAAATGACGTGAATGTTAATTATCAAGATGGAAAAAATATTTCAGTAGAAAAAGTAAAAGATGACTATGTTTATAATAAAAAGATAGTTGTAGAAAATAATACAAATAAGGAAAAAACATATAGTTTACGTTGGGAAAATGTAAGTAATAATTTTAATGTTCAATCTGATTTACTTTATAGTATTAGTGGTGAAGGAGAAGGTGCTAGTGAGCTTGGTACTTCTCAAATCCCAGTTGCTGACTCTCCAATATTTACATCTGTTAAGATAGGAAAAGGTAAGACTCATACATATGTTGTAAAAGTTTGGTATGATAAGTCTAATAAGAATACAAACGAAGATAACAGTAAATTTACTGGAGATGTTAAAGTAGTTTATGAAGATGAGAAATAAGCAATTATTTCTTTTTTTATTTCTACTTTAGTAAAAATTGTGATATAATTTTTTTAGAGTAGGAGGAAGAGGATGAAAACAAGAGTTATAAGTGCGATTGTTGCATTAATAATAATAATTCCAATTATATTTTATGGTGGTCTTGCTTTTGAAATAGGAGTCGCAATAATTGGAATGATAGGATTATGGGAACTTCTTAAATTAAGAGAAAGTGAAAGAAAATTTCCTATTTTAATTAAGGTAATTACGTTTTTATCATTTTTAGCTTTAGTATTATTAAATACAGAATATAGTGATAATTTTATGTTGGATTATAAAGTGTTAGCTTTAATAATTTTCTTACATTTATTACCTTTAGTATTTTATCATGATAATAAAAAGTATAATATTACTGATGCACTTTTTTTAGTAGGTTCAATTTTCTTTTTAGGAATTGCATTTAATTTCTTGATTACTGTAAGAGAATTTGATTTAAATTATTTAATATTTTTGTTATTAATTACAATATTTACTGATACATTCGCATATATTACAGGAATGTTAATAGGAAGAAATAAGATGATACCAAGTGTATCTCCAAAGAAAACATGGGAAGGATTTATTGGAGGAACTGTATTTGGAGTTTTAATTAGTGCTGCTTTTTATATAACAACTTTTAATTATACAGGAAATATATTTTTATTAATTTTTATAGTTGCACTTCTTAGTATTATAGGTCAAATGGGAGATTTAGTATTTTCTTCTATTAAAAGACATTTTAAAACCAAAGATTTTGGAAATATTATGCCTGGACATGGTGGAGTATTAGATAGACTTGATAGTATATTATTTGTGCTTTTAGCATTTAGTTTTATAATGCCATATCTATAAGGAGAGAAGAAAATGAATTTTATTTTAACTTTAATAATTTTGCTTTTTATTTTAGGTGTTCTAGTTTCTATTCATGAACTAGGACATTTTATAGCTGCGAAGAAAATGGGAATTTATGTTTATGAATTTTGTTTAGGGATGGGACCTAAAGTAAAAGGTTTTAAAAGAAAAAATGATGAGACAGAATACACTATAAGGCTATTTCCTATTGGTGGGTTTGTTGCGATGGCCAATGAAAGAGATGGAAATCAGAAACTTAAAAATGAGCAAATACTTGCGAATAAAAAGTTTTATCAAAAATTAATTGTTTTAAGTGCGGGTATTATTATGAATTTAGTTTTAGCTTTGCTTCTTTTGTTTGTTAGTGGTCTTGTGTTTGGTTCTCCCGAGACAAAAGCTATTATTGGTGGTGTAGAAGAAGGATATCCAGCTTATGATGCAGGATTACAAAAAGGAGATTTGGTTTTAGAGTTAAATGGAGAGAAAGTAAATTCATGGGATGATATAACTCTAGCTTTAAATGAAAAGGAAATCGCAGATAGTTATGTTTTTACTGTACAAAGAGAAACTGGAGAAACTATTAATTTAGAGGTTGTGCCAAAAAAAGAAAAAATTGAAGGAGAAACACGTTATGTTTTTGGTATTTCTTCTAGTAGTGAAAAAGAATATGGTCTTGCCGCAGCATTTAAATATACTGGTAATAAGTTTGTAAGTATGCTTGATTCTATGGTAACTATCTTAGGTAAACTTTTTACTGGACAAATAGGAATGGATAAGTTAAGCGGACCAGTTGGAATGTATACTGTAATTGATACAGTTAAGTCAAATGGTGTTGAAAATATTATATATTTAATTGCTTTTTTAAGTGTTAATGTTGGAGTGATTAATATAATTCCAATACCAGTATTTGATGGTGGAAGAATTTTGCTTACTATTATAGAAAAAATAAAGGGAGGAAAAATTAACCCTAAGATTGAGATATATTTAAATTATTTTGGATTTTTACTTTTGATATTTTTAATGATTTATGTTACGTTAAATGATATTATAAGATTACTTTAATTTTTTCTTTACAAATAGTTTTTTGTATTTTAAAATTATGTTAGGAGATGATATCATGAAAAACAGTAATTTATACAATAAAAAAATTTTAGAATATTGTCCTAATTTTGAAAAAATTATAAATGCTGATTTTTATGAAGATGATCATATTACTAAAAAGATTATTAAACTTTATGAGGATTATATTTTTAGTGCAGATATTGCTAATAAAGAAAATTTAGAAAAAGTAGTTGAACTTGATAAAATAATAAATAAGTATTTAGAAGACTATCATTTTAGAGGTGAACTTCAAAAAAGTCTTACTGAGATAAAGGTTACTAGTAAAGTAAAAGATATAGTAGATTTTATAGTAACTAGTATTATTGGTATATTTAATAATTATAAAGAAGGATATACAAGAAAAATATATATTCCAAGATGGATATAAAAATACTTGAATTCTTTCTTTTTTTTTGTTAATATAAAGATACTGAAATGGCGGTGTAGCTCAACTGGCTAGAGCGCACGGTTCATACCCGTGAGGTTAAGAGTTCAAGTCTCTTCGCCGCTACCAAAGAAAATTCACTCGAATTTTTCGGGTTTTGATAAAAAATTAATCCAGAAATGGATTTTTTTATATTACATTGGATTATGTGTTATAAAATGAAAATATGATATAATTAAATAGAAAAAGTTAAGTATTATTAGGAGGCCAAAAATGATTTGTACAAGTAGTCATGAAAATTGTCAATCAAATAAGTATATAACTTATGCTATCTCTGGTAATCGTGGTATGGATGCTAATTATCAAGGTAAGTGTTATTCTAAGTTAGCACCTAAATTATCTTTTTGGAAAATATGGCATGATAATATTGGAAAAATTTCAGAAGAAGAAAATAATAGATATTATGTTTGTCAGTATTGGGAGCAAGTATTATCAAAGTTAGATCCAGAAACCGTTTATAAAGAACTTGATTGTTCTATATTACTTTGTTATGAACCTAACACAAAATTTTGTCATAGGCATATCGTTGCAGCATGGTTTGAAATATTTTTGAGAAAAGAAATTCCAGAGGTCAAAGTTAAAGATTATCAAATCGAACTTATAAGTAGACCAGAATATATTAAACAATTTTTAGAAGAAGTTATAACTAAAGATGAATATAGATTTAATAAAGCGCAAAAAGAATTAATAAAATCTAAAAAACATATAAATCAAGAATAAGAGTTAGTATATCAATAAGAGACAAGTCCATTATCATAGATTAAATCATTCACAGCAGTTAAATAATGGTTGTTAGTAGAAGAAAAAAGTTGTGTTCAAAAAAAGATTGATAATTATTGACAGCTGTAAAAAATATATTATATATTAGTAGTGTAGTAGAGGATATCTATTATGAGTAAGTGTGGAAAGGAGGAAGATGATAATAATGAGTAAAAAAGTAATTATTGGTATATCTTTAGCATTTATTATGTTTGTTATAACAGGTTGTGGAACTCCAAGTACTTTAGAAGAATATATAAATAGTAATGAAGATGCTAAAAGTACTATAGATTCTTTGGCAAGTGGAAATATGAAAGTTGATATAACAGATAATACTTTAACTTATACTTATACATATAATCAAACTTTTACTGGAGATACTCTTGAAAAAATAGAAGAAGAATTAGAAAAAGCAATGGAAGAACAATCTTCTACTTTTGAAAATATTGGAACTACTTTAGAAAAAGAATCAGGAGTAAGTGATGTTAAAGTAGTAGTTGAATATTTGAATAAAGATGGAAGCAAAATTTATAGCGAAGAGTTTTAGTAAAAAAAAGTTCATTTTGAACTTTTTTTAGTTTAAGCATACTATTATAGAAAAAATAGCTTACTTTTTTTATCTACAATTTTCTTTTTAAATTATTGTTATTTTGATATAATATATATAATAGGTTGGTGATGTGTTGTGGATAATAAAATAATTGCTACTTTAAAAGGACTTAGTATAGATATGATAGATGCGGCTAAAAGCGGACATCCGGGAATTTGTCTTGGAGCTGCCCCAATTATTTATACATTATTTTCTAGGCATTTAAATATTGTACCTGATTATCCATCTTGGATAAATAGAGATAAATTTGTTATGAGTGCTGGACATGGCTCTGCGCTTTTATATGCTACTTTATTTATGGCTGGGTACCCAATAAAGGAAGAAGAACTTAAAACTTTTAGACAAGTAGGTAGTAGACTTACAGGTCATCCAGAAAGAAATTTAGAAATAGGTGTTGAAGTTACTACTGGTCCTTTAGGCGAGGGGCTTGCTACTGCGGTTGGACTTGCGATAGGAGAGGAATATCTTTCAAATACTTTTAGTAAAGAACTTTTTGATAATTATACTTATGTTTTATGTGGAGATGGAGATTTAATGGAGGGGATTAGTTATGAAGCTATGAGCCTTGCTGGAAGTTTAAAGTTAGGAAATTTAATAGTTTTATATGATTCTAATAACGTTTCTCTTGATGGTGGTATAAATGGAGTATTTAATGATAACGTTTTACAACGTTTTGATGCATGTGGTTGGCATACTCAAATTGTAAGTGATGGTGATGATGTAAATAAAATAGATAATGCTATTGCTGAGGCAAAAAGAGTTATAAACAAACCAAGTATTATTGAAATAAAAACAGTTATAGGCGCAGGAAGTATTAATGAGGGTACAAATAAAGTACATGGTAAACCTTTGGATATTGAAGATATAAGAGAATTAAAAAGTAAATTAGGTTTACATAATACTCCTTTTAAAATAGGAAAAGATGCTGTTTTAGAATTTAGAAATATGATAGAAAAAAGAGTCTCTCCTATATATAAGGAATGGATTAGTAAGTATAGTAGACTTATATCAACCAATGAAAACTTTAAAAATAATATGATATTTTTAGAAAAAAATAATTTACAAATAAATTTAAATTCTTTAAATTTATCTAATAATGGTATTAAAGAAGAGTTAAGAGCAACAAATGGAAGAATTATGAATATTATTAGTGATTCTACACCTCTTTTTTTAGGAGGTAGTGCTGATGTTGCTAGTAGTACTAAAACAGAACTTGTTAATGGAAGAAAATTTAAAATTAATGGGGAATATGGTAAAAATATTTGCTTTGGTGTCAGAGAAAATTTAATGGCATCTATAGTTAATGGACTTGCTCTTTTAAATTTAAAACCTTTTGGTAGTACTTTTTTATCTTTTAGCGATTATATGAAACCAGGTATTAGACTTGCTTCATTAATGAATATTCCATCAACTTTTGTTTTTACCCATGATTCTATAATGATAGGAGAGGATGGCCCAACTCATGAACCTATTGAACAAATAGGGGCTTTAAGAAGTATCCCTAACATGCATGTATTTAGACCAGCTGACTTAAGAGAAATAATTGCTTCTTGGCATTATATATTAAATGAACAAGTCCCTTCTTGTTTAGTAGTTAGTAAAGAAAAAGTTTTAGAAATAGATGGTAGTAGTAAAAATGAAGCATTAAAAGGGGCATATATTATTAGAAAGGAAAAAGGAAAGTTAGACGCAGTAATAATGGCTAGTGGAACAGAGTTACATACTGCAGTTAAGATAGCTGATGAACTAAGGCTTATAAATAAAGAGGTGAGGGTAGTTAGTGTTCCTTCTTTGGAAGTTTTTGAAAAACAAAGTTTAGTTTATAAAAAACTTATTATACCAGATGATGTCAAAACTATAGTGATTGAGGCAAGTAACGACAGTAATTGGTACAAGTATGCAACTAATGTTGATTGTTTTATAGGTGTTAATTCTTTTGGGGTTAGTGGAAAAAAGGAAGACGTTTTAAAATATATGAACTTTGATTATGAATCAATTAAAGAAAAAGTTATAAATTTAATTAAATAAACTTCTTATTTTAGAAGTTTTTTTAATTAAGCTCTTGCATTAAGAAAAAAAATAATATATAATTTAGTTGTCCCATTAAAAGTGTCTTGCCTTAGTGGCGGAATTGGTAGACGCACAGGACTTAAAATCCTGCGGGTGTTAAAGCCCGTGCCGGTTCAAGTCCGGCCTGAGGCACCATTTTGGGAAATAAACAACGTGCTTACGTTGTTTTTTTTAAAAATTCTAAAATAAAAAAATCAACGCATTTGCGTTGTTTTATTTTTCCGTGGTGGCTTCAGACAGAATCGAACTGCCGACACAAGGATTTTCAGTCCTCTGCTCTACCGACTGAGCTATGAAGCCATTGGCGGTCCCGACGGGACTTGAACCCGCGATCTCTCGCGTGACAGGCGAGCGTGATAACCACTACACCACGGGACCACTAATTCATGAGTTCCTTTAAATTATATCTTACTAATGGTATTTTTGTCAACAATAAATCCTTAATAAAAAAAAGAATCATTGTGATTCTTTATTAACTTTGGTTGCGGGAGCCGGATTTGAACCGACGACCTTCGGGTTATGAGCCCAACGAGCTACCAGACTGCTCCATCCCGCGATATTATTTTGGCGGAGGAAAAGGGATTCGAACCCCTGCGCCGCTTTCGCGACCTGTCGGTTTTCAAGACCGATCCCTTCAGCCGGACTTGGGTATTCCTCCATTTCCAAGTATCCTTGGTGCATAGAAATTATAACACAGTTAAAAATAAAATGTCAACAATAATAATTTGTTTCCTATATGTATATTATATTCAAATAACAATTATTTATGCTATTTTATATTTTGACTTCCATATATTGGTTATACAGCCAATATTCAAATAGGTTTTGCTGGGAGATAATAAATTTAGGTGAGTAGTATGTCAAAGATTTACAAGATTCCTATGGGAAATGGATATTTTCTTTTTAAATTAGAACAATTATTAATTGATAGAAATATTAGTAAAAATAAAGTTATGAGAGATACAAATACAGATTTTAAAGTTTTACAAAGGCTAATGAAAGGTGATTTAACTAGAATTGATGTTACTATTATTTCTAGATTATGTGATTATTTAGATGTTAAAGAAAATGAAATATATGAATATTTTCCGAATGAAAAGAAATAAATCATATATTTTTCTTTATTTAATAAGATAAAATAAGGGTTGCAAAACTTATGTTTTAAGTTTATAATATTAATGCAAGCGTTTTTGCACCCATAGCTCAACTGGATAGAGCATTTGACTACGGATCAAAGGGTTAGGGGTTCGAGTCCTCTTGGGTGCGCCATTCTTAAAATATAACGGGAAGTGGCTCAACTTGGTAGAGCACCTGGTTTGGGACCAGGTGGTTGCAGGTTCAAATCCTGTCTTCCCGACCATTTTAATTATTATTCCCTTACATGGGATTATTTTTATATATGAGGTATATTATGGTTGATAGAATATTAGATTTTAATGGAGAGGTTGCTCAAACTAAAAAGTTTGAAGATGAAGTTGTAAATAAAGCAAACCCAAGAGAAATATTTTTGTTTGCAAAGTATGTTAAAGGAGCTAATATACAAAGGCTTTTAAGTGAAATTCTTTCATTAAATGATAAAGAATATATACATTATTTTCTTTATTCAATAAAGCTTGAAAATTATGACAAAATAATAGAAAAGATTGTTGAGTTTAACGATGCATCTTTATTGTTTTATGCTTTTTATGATACAGATGGATTAAGTAGTAAGAATATTTTAACATTATTAAATGCTTTAGTAAAAACAGAACATAAAAGATACTTATTTTTGTTTTTATATTATTACTTTAATATTTTAAAATATAATGAAGAAGAAGTTATTAAAATTGCAAGAACTACAATGGAAATAAAAGAAGAACTTTCTATTCCAGAATATTTAGAAAGTGTAAGAAGTGAGTTTGAAGATAAAAAAGAAAAAGATTATAATTATTTTTCTAAGAATTGTTATAAAGGAAGAAAAGGAAATATTCCTGATATAATTGTTTGTCATATTACAAAAGATTATTATAAAGCAATAAAAACTTTGTATGATGAATCAAAGGAAGTTTCTTCTCATTTTATTATTGGAAGTAATGGAGAAATAAAACAAATTGTATCATTATATGATTCAGCTTGGGCCAACGGAACAACATGTAATTCAAATAGTGATTTATACTATAGATTTTCTACAAATGATATTGTTAGAAATAGGAAAATTAATGCAAATTTATATACTTTTTCTATAGAGCATATTAGTCTTGATGGTAGTTTAACAGAAAAGCAGTATGATGCGACTATTAAAGTATTTAAAAAAATAATTGATTTTGTTAAAAATGAATATAATATTGATTTTAAAATAGATAAAAATCATATAATTGGACATAAAGATGTTAACCCGATAGTGCGTTCGAAAGACCCAGGAGAAAACTATCCTTTTGAAAAGATCATTGAAGATTTAAAAGAAATTTATAAAAATTAAAAAGCCATTATTGGCTTTTTATTAATTTAACACTCTTTTTTTAATATATATTGCTGTACCAGCTAAAGTTATTAAACTTGTTAAACAAAGTACTAAATATTTTGTGAATGGATCATAAGTTTGTGGGTTTTTAATATTATCTGTATTTTCACTTTGATTAACATTTGCATTTTCATCTGATGGACTTGTTGTTTCTTCTTTATCTGGGTTGCTTGGAGTAGTTTGTTCATTTTCTGAAATTTTAGAATTACTTAATATATAGTTTTCTTTTAAATCGTTTAAATTGATTGAAACTATATTATTTTCACCTTTAAGGTTACTTATTAATTCTAAGTTATCCTCTGCATAAGAGTATAAGTATAAATCAGTATTAAATTTTTCATCTAATGTAATGTTTAAAGTTAAATTACTTATGTTAGCGTTATTAGCATTAGTAGTTATAAATTTAACCCCATCTTTTTGATAATCTTTTAAATCTTCTATATTAGTAGTATCTGTAATATTAAATTTGATAGGTTCTAATACTTGTAATCCATCTAAATTTATATCAGATGTTTTAAAACTAACAGTGTAATTATCATTTTCAATTACTACTCCAAAAATATTTTCGTCATTTTTTAATGTTTTAATTAGATTGTAAAAAGAAGTTTCATCTAGTGCAGCATAATCATCTTTACTAATTTTATAAAACATTTGATTATCTAGTTCATATTTTATATCTTGTGCATAATTTAATTTATAATTACCTTCTAAAGTTTCACTGGCACCATCTTTTGAATTATTAACAACTTTCATTGCACTATTATTTTGTAGTAGAATATTTAAATCTCCAGTTTTACTTTGTTCAGTACCAGCACTTGGACTATCAGTACCTATTACCAAATCTCTAACATTATCAGTAAAGGTATTATTTGAAATAGTAGTTGTTCCAATATTTTGAACTCTACTTTCGTCTTTAATTTTAATTTTTATAGCTCCTGCAGTAGAATTTGTAGCTGTATCAGATACATTTTTAAATTCGTTGTTTGTAATATTTATGTGATCAATATTTATATCATATTTTGCACCATTACCAATATTTAAATCAATCCCTGCAGCACTTCTTTTAATTAATTCTTCTTCTGGATTTCCAGGATAATCACCAATATTTACTGTATCACTAGCATCAAAACTTGAATTATTAACATCTAGATTTTTAAATGCTTCTGCGTAAATACCAGCCTTTGTATAGTTAACAAATTTAACATTTTCTATTGTTATATCTCCAGCATTTGTTAGATGAACAAGTATATCTTTTGTTCCTTCCCCATCTAGTGTTACATTTTTAATTGTAACATCTTCTACATTTTTAAGATTAAACCCACCAGTAATCTTATATTTATTTTGTCCATCAATAACATCTCCACTTTGAATTGTAATATCACTTGCTGACATATCACTATCCAGTGTAAGAGCATCTGCGCTTAAATTAAATCCTAATATAGAACATATAGAGAATAATATAAGCGACAAACTTTTTAAAGCTTTATTCATTTTTTCCTCCTCTAAATTATATTTAGTATTATTCTACTACAATTAAAGTATATCATAGGTTTTAAAAAATTAATGTTTTCTCTCTAAAGTTTTACTTGTAATTTTACAGTTATTCTTTTAAATAAAATTTAGTTTTGTTATAATAACTTTGGAGGAATACATGAAAAAAAACAAAAAAAACAAACCAAAATGGAAAAATATTATTGTTATTTTTATATTTTTAATTGCTTTAATTGTCTTTGTAATCGCAAGTATTAAATTAATAAATCATTATTTTGATAGTAAAGAAATTAATGAAGAAGTAAATAAATTAAATGAAATTACTAAAATAGATAACGTTAAAAATGGTCAAGCAGTTAATAAAGAAAACGCTAGTAAAAACGATCCATATTGGGATTATATTAAAATGGATTTAATGGATGTTGATTTAACTAGTTTAAAGAAAATAAATGATGATACTGTTGGTTGGATTAAAGTTAATGAAACAAATGTGAATTATCCAGTGGTTCAAACAAATGATAATAGTTACTATTTAACACATTCTTTTTATAAAGAGTATAATATGGCAGGATGGGTTTTTGCTGATTATAGAAATGATTTTAATAATTTAGATAAAAACACAATTATTTATGCTCATGGAATGAATAATGGGACAATGTTTGGTTCATTAAGAAAGATACTTGATAGTGATTGGTATAATGATATAAACAACCATATTGTTAATCTTTCTACTGATAAAGAAAATACTTTATGGCAAGTTTTTAGTATTTATCATATAAAAACAACAAGCGATTACTTGAAAGTTAATTTTAGTAATAATAAAAATTTCAATAATTTTATTAATATGTTAAAAAAACGTAGTGATGTTAAATTTGATGCTAGTGTAGATGAAAATGATAAAATTTTGACTTTGTCTACTTGTTATAATAAAAGTGAAAAAGTAGTATTGCATGCGAAATTAATAAAAAAAGGAAGGAAATAATTTATGAAGTTAGTATCTTGGAATGTCGCAGGCTTCAGAGCTTGTCTAAAAAAAGGTTTTGTAGAATTTTTCAATGAAGTAGATGCAGATATATTTTGTTTAAGTGAAGTAAAAGCTACAAAAGATCAATATGATTTTTCTCCAGAGGGGTATTATGAGTATTTGTATCCAGCTGAAAGAAAAGGTTATTCTGGAACTTTAATATATAGTAAAGAAGAACCTTTAGATGTTTTTTATGGGTTTGGAGAAGAAGAAAGTGATAGTGAGGGAAGAACAATAACTTTAGAGTTTAATAAGTTTTATTTAGTTAATATTTATGTTCCAAATGTTAAAAGAGATTTATCAAGATTAAAATATAGAATGTATTGGCAAGATGAATTTAAAGAATATGTAAGTACTTTAGAAGAAGTAAAACCAGTTGTTATCTGTGGAGACTTTAATGTAGCTAATGAAGAAATAGATATAAAAAATGCAAAAGCTAATAAAGGAAACGCAGGTTTTACAGATGAAGAAAGAGGGAAGTTTAAAGAACTTTTAAATGAAGGGTTTGTAGACACTTATAGATATTTTTATCCTACAAAAGAAGAATATTCTTGGTGGAGTTATTTAAATAAAGCAAGGGAAAGAAATATTGGGTGGAGAATAGATTATTTTTTAGTAACAGAAACTATAATTAATAAAGTTAAAAATCCTAAAATTTATACAGATGTTTATGGAAGCGATCATGCTCCTGTTGGAATTAATCTAGATTTAGATTAATTTTTTTGTTTTGTAAAGAGAGTTTAATACTAAAAATTGTGTATAAAAATAATTATTTAAGTTCCAGTAACTAATTCCACCTAAATTATATTTTTTTACTAAATTTAATTTTTCTTCTAAACTTTTAGCATCATCAAAATGTACTATATGTGATATATTATTTTCATCTATGTAATTAAAGTATGGCGTTTTACTTTTATCATCAAAAACTATATTCGATTTTTTTTCTATTGCTAAATTAATTGCATCCGCGTTATTCATACTTTTAGCCGGATTATTTTTATCAAATGGAAGAGGCCAATCATAAGCGTAATTAGGCACTCCCATAAGTATTTTTTTACTAGGAATAACACTTGTTGCATAACTTAAAACTTCTTCTACTTTATTAATAGGAGAAATAGCTTGTGGTTCTCCATATCTGTATCCCCATTCATAAGTCATTAGTATGACATGGTCTGCATATTTTCCGTGAACTATATAATCATGTGAAAAATATAAAAGTCCTTTTTTATCACTACTTGTTTTAGGTGCGAGAGAAGTCATTAAAAAATATGAGTTTTCATGCATTAAAGCGCTTGCTTCTTTTATAAATGAATTATAATTTTCTTTATCTGTTTCATAAACGTATTCAAAATCTATATTTAGTCCATAATAGTTTTTTTCTTTCATTATTTTTAAAATATTGTTAAGAAGAGTAGTTCTATTTTCTTTTTTTATTAGAATTTCATGTGCTAGGTCACTATTAAAACCTAAATCACCTACAATATTTGTAATAACTAATACTGGTACAGTATTAAAATTTATAGATGTATTAATTATTTTTTCATCACTAATTGAAATTAAAGCACCTGATGAAGTTATATGATAACTAAAGATGCATAAATAGGTTAAGTATGGTAAACTCCTTTTTAATGTTTCAATGTTAGTAAAAGGATAAGCATATCCATTTACTTCTATTTCATATAAGTTGTTTTCATTACTGTTAATTATTAAATTTAAATTAGGAATTAATTCTTCACTTTTTAATGAATTATCTTTTTTTATTTTCTCTACCTCAGTATTAAATTCATTTGAAATTTTATATAGTGTATCACCTTTTTTAACTGTATAAATTATTTTAATTCCTCCTTTTTTAATAAATTATATTTTTTTCTTTTATATTTATTAAAAATAATATATAATTATTTTAGAGGAGGATATTTATGAATAGTTATGATTTTAGTTATAGCTATAGCACTAGTTCAGAAGCAGCAGAAGCATTAGCTGGTATGGGCGTAACAGTTATTGTTATAGCATTAATTGCAATGGTTCTTTCTATTGTTGCAATGTGGAAAATTTTTGCAAAAGCAGGAGAACCTGGTTGGGGATCAATAGTTCCATTTTATTCTCAATATTTGCAATTTAAGATTGCTTTTGGTAATGGATGGTTATTTTTACTTTTATTTATACCAATTGTAAATGCGATAATGATGATTATTTACGCATTTAAACTTGCTGGTGCGTTTGGAAAAGGTATTGGATTTGGATTTGGTTTATTATTTTTACCTTTCATATTCCAATTAATATTAGCTTTTGGTAGTAGTGAATTTAAGGGTGCAGAAAATTAGGTAATTTATTTACCTTTTTTTGTTGTATTTAAAAATAGTAAATAGTATACTTTAAGTAGGAGGAAGTATTATGTATTTGACATGGTTAATTTTAATTGTACTATTAACAATTATTGAGGTTGCTACAACTAGTTTAGTATCAATTTGGTTTGTTATAAGTGCGATATTTGCCTTAATTGCATCATTTTTTACAGATAGTCTTTTAATTCAATTCGCAATATTTGTTATTGGCGGAGTAATACTACTAATATTTACAAGAAATTTTGTTAAGAAAATAACTAAAAAAGATAATGTAAGAACAAATAGTGATAGGTTAATTGGAATGACTGGAATTGTAACAGAAGAGATAAAAAAGAATTCACCAGGAGAAGTAAAGGCTGACGGAAAGAAGTGGACTGCAATAGCTAACAAAAAAATTAGTGTAGGAGAAGAAGTAAGGATACTTGATATTGAAGGAGTGAAATTAAAAGTAGAAAGGTGTGAAGAAAAATGAGCGTTTTAATAGTTTTATTAGTTTTGGTAATTATACTTATTATTCCAAACGTACATATTGTACCACAAGCAAAAAGTTATGTAATTGAAAGGTTAGGAAGTTATCATTCAACATGGAAAAATGGACTTCATGTAAAAATTCCATTTATTGATAGGATTGCAAATAAAATTACTTTAAAAGAACAAGTTAAGGATTTTCCACCACAACCAGTTATTACAAAAGATAATGTTACAATGCAAATTGATACAGTTGTTTATTTTCAAATAACTGATGCAAAAATGTATACTTACGGAGTTGAACTTCCAATTAGTGCGATTGAAAATTTAACTGCGACAACTTTGCGTAATATAATTGGTGAACTTGAACTTGACCAAACACTTACTAGTAGAGACATTATTAATTCTAAGATGAGAAGCATATTAGATGAAGCGACTGATGCTTGGGGTATTAAGATAAATAGAGTAGAATTAAAAAATATTTTACCTCCAAGAGAAATTCAAGAAGCAATGGAAAAACAAATGAGAGCAGAAAGAGAAAGAAGAGAGAAAATACTTCAAGCAGAAGGTGAAAAGAAAAGTAAAATTCTTATTGCTGAGGGAGAAAAAGAAAGTGTTATTTTAGAAGCTGAAGGAGAAAAACAAAGTCAAATAAAAAGAGCTGAAGGTGAGGCTGAAGCTATATTAAAAATTAATGAAGCTGAGGCTAAAGCAATCTCACTTATTAAAGAAGCCAAAGCAGACAAATCTGTTTTAACACTTAGAAGTTTTGATGCTCTTGCAAAAGTAGCTGATGGTAATGCAACTAAACTTATAGTTCCAAGTGAACTTCAGTCAATCGCAAGTGCTGCATCAGTTATTACTGAAATTGTTAAAGAAGAAAAGAAAAAATAGCTTTTCTTTTTTTATAAATAAAAAACACGCATTAGCGCGATTTAAACTATTAATGTGTTTAAAAATAACAACATATTAAAAAACAACGTAAATACGTTGTTTATTTTCATATTGGTGGAGCATAGGAGATTCGAACTCCTGACCCCCTGCGTGCAAGGCAGGTGCTCTAGCCAGCTGAGCTAATGCCCCAAAATGTAGGCACTTGATAACTTTACCAAGCGAATTTATTGTATCAAACTTTTAATTGATAGTCAATAATAAAAAGTAAAAAAACTAAGCTGAGCTTAGTCATTACAATTATATCCATTTAGATATCTGTTTTTATATGTTTCTAAATCTAAATAATCCTTGTTTACTACAACTGCTGCGTCTGCCTCATCTAATCCTAATTTGTCTATAACTTCACGTGCTTTTTCTTCATCAAAAATTTCATAATTTGTTTCAAAAATTGAAGTTACAGTATTGTTTGTGCTTTGTGTTGTTATATTAACTCCATTTATTTCTCCGTATATATTTTTAAGTCCATTATAAGTTTCTATATATGTGTTTTTATTTTGAGGAGTAACATCAACTTGTGTTTCATTTTTAACATTTATAACTGTATTATTTTCGTAACTTATTGTTGCTTTAAAGTTTGTGTTTACACCATCTATTTCTTCTGTTTTTGTACAGATTAATTCTCCATCTTGATTTTCTACTTCTTTATTTTTATTAACATCTTTATTTTCTTTTTCTTCATTACAACCAGTAATTATAAATAAAGCTAATATTAAAGAAAAACCAATTAAAATTTTTTTCATTAACGTGCTCCTTTTTGATTCTTTTCATAATTGTCATTAATCATTTTAATTACTTCTTTTTCGTGTTCTTCTCCTATTAAATTAATGCTTCTTGGGTTTACATCTCTTAGTTTTTCATAAAAGAACTTTTTATTGTATTTTTCTATTCCAGTTTTTTCTTTTGTTTCTATGTTTTGATTTATTTTATCAAAAATTTCCAACCAAGAAAGAATATTTCCTCTTTCTTCTTTTCCGCTACTTAATAAAATGTCTTTTATTTCTTCTTCGTTTGCGTTTTTTAAAATATTATATAATTCTTGAAATGAATTATCTTTAAAGTCACTATCAATATATTTTTTTGTATTTTCTTTTAATTCTTGCATTAAATGATCAAATTCTTTTTTTTCCATTATGGCCTCCTACTAATATTATACACTTAATATGTAAAATATCAAAATTTTGAGTATTAGTTTACATGATTTTTAATATATTTTTAAAATAAATTCTTTTATTATTAATTATTAAATATTTTTCTATTAAATTTATTTTGGAGATTTTTCCAGTGTTTGTTTGGATAAATCCGTGGTTAAAGTATTTTATTGTAATTTCTTTATTTTCTTTTAAACTTTCCTTTAGTGCTAAGTCTATTTCTTCTTCATTTAAAATTATTGGTTTTCCTATTTTTTCTTTTTCTTTTAAAATATCTCTTATTATTTTTTCTTGACCAGGAATTGCGTAAAACGGCTTCCATTTAATCATTTTTCTCATTCTTTATTGTGTCCGCCTATTTTTTTATTTCTTGATTTTATAGTAGAGTAATCTAAGAGTGAAGAAGCTTTTAATAAAGTGTTTCCTCCAAACTTATCATTTATTTCATCTATTGTGTGTTCAAGATTATTTATTTCATATTCATTAAATATGTCTAATTGTTCGGATTCTTTATGTTTAATTTTACCAAGTGTAATACTTACTTTTCTAATTGGTAAATCTTTTATATAGTTATTTAATATGTTTAAACACATTTCATTAATTGTTTTTGTTTTATCTGTATAATTATCAAGTTTTCTTTCGTGATAAAAACCTCCACCAATTGTTTTTGAATATGTTATTCCAAGACCTACCATCTTGCAGACAAAGTTTTTTTCTCTAAGCCTTTTTGTTATTAATTCAGCCATTTCACTTATTATTAAAGTAATTTCTTCTTTTGTATAGTCTCTATAAAGAATTTGAGAATTTGATAAGCTTTTTGTTTTAGGTTTTTCTTTTTCTTTTTTTATATTGCTCAAATCAATTCCATTCGCATGATACCATAGTTCTTCACCCATAACGCCAAATCTTTTTTTGTAAAAGCTAAGAGGATATTTATTTATATCTCCAATTTTATTAATCCCAAGATTGTTTAGTTTTTTTTCATATTGTTTTCCTATTCCCCAAAACTTACTTAATGGAGTGATGTTATGTAACTTAGTTTTAACGTCTTTGTATGTCCATTTTGCAATACAGTTTTTGTTATGTTTACTTTCAATATCAAGTGCGATTTTAGCAAGTAAAAGATTAGGTCCAATTCCACAAGTTGAAGTTATTTTAGTTTTTTCTTTTATTTTGTTCATTATTTCTAAGGCAAGTTCATAATCAGTTTTATTGTAAAGTTTTAAATAGTTTGTTACATCTAAAAACACCTCATCAATAGAATACACATGCATATCTTCTTCTGAGACATAATCTAAATATATTTTTATTACTTCTTTTGATGCTTTTAAGTATAAGTTCATTCTGGGTTTGGCAAATATTATGTTTTTTCTTATGTTATATGGGATTTCATATACTCGTCCTCTTGAAGGAACACCTAGTTTTTTTAAGTATGGTGTAACAGCAAGTGTAATTGTTCCTTCTCCTTTTTCTATGTCAGCAACTACTAGTGGAGTAGTAAATGGGTCTAATCCTCTTTTAGCACATTCCACTGATGCAAAAAAGCTTTTTAAATCAATACATAATATATTTCTATTAACATAATAATTCATAATATCACAAACCTTTGTTCGTTATAATTGTATCTCAAAAATCATTTTAAATCAATTCCATTTTTTTCCTCTTTCATTATGTTTATTATAATGGCAATCATAATAAAATATACAATCAAATTACTACCTCCATAACTAATAAAGGGAAGTGGAATTCCAGTAATAGGAAGAAGTCCAATAGTCATTGCAATATTTTGTATTTGTGCATATATAAAACAAATAAGTATTCCTCCAATTATTATTTTATTTATTGTTTTAGAAGTCTTAAGGGCAGTTCTTATTAAAAGTAAATCAAAAATTAAGATTAAAAGTATTAAAATAACTGCTCCAACAAATCCAAAGTTGCTTGTAAAAACTGCGAATATAAAATCAGTATGTGCCTCTGGAAAATATACAGGAGTATTATTTATTCCGTGACCTAATACTCCAGCACTTCCTATAGCTATTAAACTATTTTCTAGCTGCATTCCACTTGTGTTAGTCCAATCTAATATTCTATGTATTCTATAGAAAAAGCTATTTCCAAATATATTTACGAATAATTCTTTAAAGTTAAAATATATTATAAAAAAAGCTGTTAGAAAACCTGCGATTATAGAAAAGAAGATTATAAACCATCTAAGTCTTAAACCAGAAGTAAAAAGTGTAAATAAAAATATTAGTATATAAAATATTACTATACCAGTATCTGGTTCTATAAAAACAAGTATTGATGGAATAATTGTTAAAATAAGTGTTTTTATTACTAAAGTTATTTCACTTTTTAGAGTTTGTTCATTTTTAAAATGATAATTTTGTATTACTTTAGAAAGAACAAGTATTAAAGAAAATTTCATAAATTCACTTGGTTGAAAGTTACCAATAAAAGGTATTGTAAACCAACTTCTAGCATTATTTATTGAAGTTCCAAAAAAAAGTACAAGTAAAAGTAAGATACAGTTAATTATATATATTAAGTATGCAAATTTAAGTATTTTATTGTTTTTAATACTAGTTAGAATAATTAGTAAAATAAAACCAATTATATACCAAATTATTTGTTTAAAATAAAGCGTTTCAAAATCTTTACTAACAATAAATTTAGAAGAATATATGCTAAAAATACTTATAATAAAAAATATTATAAGAATAAAAATTAATAAAATTATATTTTTGTTTGCTTTTAGATATTTCATAAATATATTTTAACCAAAATCAAGAAAAATATGGGTACAAATAATATCTTTTTCATAATATAAAATAGGGGAGGCATATATGAATAAGAAATTACCTAGTGTATTTGTAAATGTAAAAGATGAACCAATTAATAATAATATGAATTTATTTTATTCTAGAAATTCTTATGATTTTAAAATAAATAATGAAGAAGATACTTTTATAAACAAGCTTAAGATAAATAAAAAAATAAATGATATTTTTTCAAGTACACATTTTGTTTATAAACTTCCAGTTTTAATAAAAACAGAAGATGGTGAGTTTAAAACAAGTATAGTTTCAAAAACTAGTGATGCATTACTTACTTTTGATAATAAAAAAATAGAAATAGATAAGATAAAAGATATTAAAGAAATATAATAAAAAACACGCTAGAGGTTCTAACGTGTTTTTATTTTAGACACATTCTACGAATGTATCATTTAAACATCTAATACTACATAGACAATTTAAGTCCATTGTAAATATTGAGTCAGTTGCTTCATATGGAAGTGTACTTGTAGTATCAGTATTTGGTGCTAGTACTCTGAATGTAGCGCAGCAACCATCAACTTTTTCAACTCTAAATACACTTGAGCAAGTAGCGTCATTTACTGTGCAGTCAACATTAGTTCTAGATGTAGGCATTTTCCAAGGAGCTCCGTTTCCGCAGCAAGTATAAAGCATTATAGGTCTAGTATTGCACATCATACAGTTAGTACCGCCACCTAAAGCTGGTCTATCACATGAGTTTAAACAATTTTCTGGACATGCGTTAGATTGAAGCACTACAATTATTTGTAAGATTTCTGAGATGCAACTACAATCTTTGTTATTGTCATTATTACACATATAATCCACCCCTTCATTTCTTTTTCATTAATAATTTATGTTATTTTATTCATTTTAGTGATTCCTTTTACCTAATTTTTCATAATTTTTAGTTTTTAAAATAGTATTTAATGTTAGGAGCATAAGTTATGGATAATAAAAATGAGTTAATAAGAGTTAAGAATTTTGTTAATAATTTAAATTTAAAGTTAGAAAATGAAGAAGTTCTAACAGAAGTAGAGGAAAAAATAATAAGTTATATTAGTTTTCTTATAGATTTTAAAGAAAAAAAGAATGAAGACTTTACAAAAATATTACAAAGATATCATTCTACTAGATAATGTTTTACTTTATAAAAACTCTTTAGTGTGCTACAATGTTTTTAGGTGAAAATAATGAAAAAATATTGGAAATTAATTTTAGGAGTTTTAGTATTAATTTGTTTAGTAATCGGATTAGTTTTAATTTTTACTAATAGTGAAAAGGTAGAAGATAGTGAGCTTTTCGCATCAGAATACACTCAAGTAGATGAAGATAATGTTTTTGTTTATAAAAACGCCAAAGAAATAATTCAAATACTTGAAAATGGGACAGGAGTAGTTTACTTAGGTTTTCCAGAATGTAAGTGGTGCCAAGCATATGTTCCATACCTAGATGAAGTAGCTAAAGAAAATAACATTGATAAAATTTATTACTTTAATATAAGAGAAGATAGAGAAAAAAACACAGCTGATTATAAAAAGATAGTAGAGTTAACAAGCGATTTTCTTCTTTATAATGATGAGGGAGAAAAAAGAGTATTTGTACCAGATATATATGTGGTATTAGATGGTGAAATTTTAAGTCATAACAATGAAACTTCAATGATTACTGAAGATATTCTTCCAATAGATTATTGGACAGATGAGAAATTAGATAATTTAAAGAAAACTTTAAAGGAAATGTTTACACCATTATCTTCTAGAAGTTGCACTACATGCAATTAGAAAAGAGGTTATATTATGTTAATAAGATATTTAATAATAATTGCTGTTTTAGTTTTAATTGCTATAATAGTAATAAAAATTAATAAAAAAGATTTTTCTATTGAAATTAATAAATTAATTCAATATCTAGGTGGAAAAGGCAATATTTTAGATGTTGAAATAAATATGTCAAGATTAAAGGTAAAACTTAAAGATGTAAAAAAAGTTGATAAAGATGGAATAACTAAACTTGGTGCTAAAGGGATAGTAGAGGTGGATGACCAACTTAAAATTATATTTGGTCCTAATTCTAAAGCACTTAAAAAATATATGGTAGATTTAAAAAAATGACACAAAGTGTCGTTTTTTTTCACAATTCGACAAATTTCTACATTACAATTTGTTACAATTTTTGCGAGAGGGTGATTAGATGATAAGTTTTATAGAGATTTTAATAAGCGCAGTTGTAACATTTTCACCGTTATTATTTTATTACTATTATGTTGCATATAAGAAAACAGTGAGAGAAAGTGAGAAAAAGATTTTAATTAAACTTTGTTTGTTTTCTACAATATTCATTATATTTTCATTACTACTTTATTTTGATAATAAATTATATTATTTGTTAGTAACTTTACCAATATTGTATTCATACTTGTATGGTAATAAAACAATGATTATTACTTCTATGGCAGTCGTTGGAGTATTTTCATATATTCAAATTGATGCGAATGTAATTTTTTTAGTTTTAATAAATTTGTTTTATGTTTTGTCATATTTTTTATATTCAAAGTTTCAAAAGAAAAGAATATTTTTTACAACACTTTTTTGGTTAAGTACATGTTTAGTAACAGCTATTTATTATTGTATAACTAATATGAGTGCTATATTAAATATTAGCTTTTTGTTTTTGTTTTTATCTTATACTCTAATTGTATTTATTTCTGATAGATTAATAGGTAAGGCAAGTGAGGTAATAAATTTATATATGACATTAAAGGAGTTTGAAAAAGAAAAGGTTATGCAATCTTCATTTTTTAAGATTACGCATGAAATAAAAAATCCTATTGCTGTATGTAAAGGATATTTAGATATGTTAAATGTTGCTGATGCTAATACCGATGCTGATAAAGTTAAAAGTGAGAAGTATATTAATATCATAAAAGCTGAAATTGATAGAACTTTAACTCTTTTAAATGATTTTCAACAATTTACAAAAATAACAATAGAAAAAAAGAATTTTGATTTAAATATATTATTAGATGATGTAAAAGAAGCAATAACACCTTTAAAAAACAAGTATAAAGTAAAAATAGAATTTCATTCAGAAAATATTTTAGAAGTATATGCTGATTATAATAGATTAAAACAAGTTATGATAAATATTATAAAAAATGCAATAGAAGCAAGTGAAATAAAAGAAGATAGTAAAATTATAGTTACTTCTTATATAGATAATGATAAATTATATTTTATTGTAAAAGATAATGGAGTAGGTATGAAAAAAGAAGTTATGGAAAAACTTACTGTTCCTTTTTATACTACTAAACAAACTGGTAGTGGTCTTGGAATATGTCTTAGTAATGAAATAATAAACGCACATGGTGGTAGATTAAAATTTTCTTCCAAAGTAGGTTATGGTACAACTGCGAAAGTTATTTTACCAATAAAATAAGCTTAGTTTTTTCTAAGCTTATTTTTATATCATATACATATTTGAGTTAACCTCTACATCGGTATTAGATTTAACTTCAGTTTCTAGTTTTTTTACTCTTGATTCTAGATTTTTAACTTCAGTTTCTAGTTTTGATATTCTGTTTTCATATTCATTATAAACATTACTATTTAAATTAGGAAAAATATTTGCTCCAGAGCTCATCATATTTCCGCTAGCGTTAAACATATTTGGAGTTTGAAACATATTAGTATTCGCACTATACATATTAGGATTAGGTGCCATTTGGTTTATATATCCTCCATAGTTATAGTCTGAATAAAACATATCTCTATCTTGTTTCAAGGTAATCACTTCACTTTCCATATCTGTGTTTGTTTTTTATTATTTCATTATAGTATATGTATATTTTAAAAGTTATGTTAAAATATTTTTGGGTGAAGAAGATGAGACTTAGAAATAATCCTAATGCTTTAGAAATTATTAAAAACTCTCCTAATTTTATTAGTAATCCTGAAAGTTATAAAGGAAGATGGAATAGTTTTTTTAAAAACGATAACCCTATTGAAATAGAAATAGGCATGGGTAAGGGGAATTTTATAATAAAAAAGGCAAAAGAAAATAAAAATATAAATTATATTGGAATAGAAAAATATAATAGTGTTTTAGTTCAAGCTGTAAAAAAATTAGGTGAAGAAAAAATAGAAAATTTGGTATTATTAAGTTATGATGCTAGTAATATTGATGCAATTTTTTCAAATGAAGTAGAAAAAATATATTTAAACTTCTCTGATCCATGGCCTAAAGCAAGACATGCTAAGAGAAGACTAACTAATAAACGTTTTTTAGATAAATATCAACTAATTTCAAGAAATGATGTAAAAATACAGATGAAAACAGATAATGTTAATTTATTTTTATATTCAAAAGAAGAATTAGAAAATAATGGATTTAAAATAGTTTATGAAAATAATGATTATGGAAATGAAGAAGAAAATATTTATAAAACAGAGTATGAAGAAAAGTTTATAAAAAAGGGTATTAAAATAAATTGTCTAAAAGCATTTAAAACTTTACAATAACTTGTTTTTATTACTTTATATATAAAAAGAAAATATTTATATTTGTAAAAAGTATGATATAATAAATATACGTATAGGTGGGTGAATAAATGAGAAAAAAGCTTGTGATTTTAGCGTTATTATTTTTAACCACTGGATGTAGTGCACAAAATTTAAATGATTTAAGTATTGAAGACTGTGCTAATTACGTTATTAATAGTGATGTAAATATTGCTAATATAAATAAAGTTGGGTATAGATATTATTTACCAAGAGGATTTAGTGTTATAAATGATGTGGATTATAATGAAACTTTAATTTCTGATGGTAATAAGTATTACATGTATATTGATATAGTAAGTTATTATAATAATAAGACTCCAACCTATAATGAAGATAGTAATGCATATTTTTCTAAGAAAATAAAAGCTAATAATAAAGAAGGATTTTTAGAAATAAGAGAAGAAAATGATAAATTTTTTATTGAAATGATGTATAATTATGCTAAAATAGAAGTGTTAGTAGAAGAAAAAGATATCAAAGAAGCAGTTACTAATATTAGCTATATTTTATCTTCTTTAAGGTATAATAAAAATGTAATAAGTAATTTAATTGATGAGGACGTACTTGATTTTGAAGAAAAGACTTATACACTTGCTAAACCTAAAGAAGAGATGGAAACAAAAAATATTTTGGAATATGCAGAAGAATATGACAATTATAAAGATGTTAATAATGAACTTCCTGATACTGACATGATAGATGGATAATTAAGGAGCGTGTAATTAGATGGGTGTATTAAAAAAATTAAAGGATATTTTTTACGATGAAGAGATTATAGAAGAAGATGATGAAGATGAAGTAAAAGAATCTAAACCTATAATAAGAGAAGTAAAAAAAGAACCAATAAAAAAACAAACTATAGAACAACGTGAAATACCTAAGGAAAAAGAAACTAAAGAACTGAATACTGAGGCTATAGAATTTAGAAGACCTGAGGAAAATAAAAGAATTGAGCCTGAGTATAAAAAAGAACAAAGAGAAGTCAGTGAAAGAGAACTATATCAAAGTAAACAAACTTTCAAGTTTCCTATATTAGATGATGATGAATTTGAAACACCACGTGTTAGAAAGACTAGAAGTGGTTCTACTAATATAATGGATGTTGAAAGAAGAAACAGAGAAATTAAAAGAAAAGAAGAAGTAAAAGAGACAACAAAACCTAAGGTATTTAAGCCAAGTCCAGTTATTTCTCCAGTTTATGGAATAATGGATAAAGATTATGATAAAACAGAAATAATGAATAGAAGCAAAGAAATTGCAAATGCCAACAGGACAAGCACTGACTATGATAGTATAAGAAAAAAAGCATATGGTTCTAATTATGAAAAAGAAACTAAAAAAACAGATGTAACTAAAACAGATGTAACTAAAGTTTTAGAAAATGTAAATGAAATAGAACATGAACTTGAAAAAGTAAGAAAAAATACTAATAGTAGAAGTAATATTGAAAGTTTACTTCAAAGTATCGAAGATAATGCTAATTTAACAGTTGGAGATATGGAAGAATTAAAGGAAAAAGAAGAAAAAAGTGAAGTATCAAGATTGGATAAATATAAAAGAGAAGATGAAAAAAATAGAAGACTAGAAGAAATTGGAGATAAAACACTTGAACATGATTTATTTAATCTTATTGATTCAATGTATGATGAGGAGGATAAAGAATAATGAGTGGGTTAGAATTTTTAGGAGAATTTTTACCAATAATTGTGTATATATTATTAATAGTAATACTTATTATTGGAATAGTATTAGGAATAAAATTAATAATCACAATGGATAAGGTAGAAAAGGTTGTAGATGATGTTAATGATAAAATACAATCATTAAATGGATTTTTTTCAATAATTGATTTTACAACAGATAAGATTGCATTATTTAGTGATGCATTAGTTGGATTTTTAAGTAATGGAATTTCAAAAATATTTGGGATTTTTAGTAAAAAAAAGAAAGAAGGGAAAAAAGATGAGTAAAAAAGAAAATAAAAGAAAAGGTGGAATAGGAAAGTTTATTGCTGGAGCTGCTGTTGGAGCTGGATTAGGAATTTTATTTGCTCCACAAAAAGGTAGTGAAACAAGACGTGCTTTAAAAGAAAAGTTAGATGAGCTTGTAAAAAAAGCAAAAGAAATTGATATTAATGAAGTAAGAGAAGAAGTAGAAGCAAAAGTTGAAGAAATAAAGGCTGAACTTGAAGACCTTGATAAAGAAAAGGCATTAAAAATTGCAAAACAAAAAGCAAAAGTTCTTCAAGCAAAAGCAGAAAGCCTATATGATTACGCTGTTGCTAAAGGTACTCCAGTAGTAGAAAAAATAGCCGCAGACATAAAAGAAAAAACTTTAACAGTTGCTAAAGAAGTAGTTGAAAAGTTAGAAGAAGAAAAAAAAGAAGAAAAGAAAACAACTAAAAAATAAGTAATGTTTGAAGAAAAGCAAAGTAGTTTAATATTTTAAATATAGAGATTTAGTGGTTGGTGGAAACTAAAAAAATATTAAATGAAGTTACACTTTTCTTAGTTAAAACGGGTAACTTACGTTAAAAGTTAAAGTGCATGAATCTCATGAATTAAGGTGGTACCGCGGTTTATTCCGTCCTTAAATCATGAGTTTTATTTTATAGAAAGAAGGAGTAAAAAATGACATTATTTGAAGATTTAAAATACAGAGGTTTAATACAAGATATATCAAGTCCAGAACTTGAAGATATATTAAATAATAAAAAGGTAACTTTTTATATTGGAACAGATCCAACAGCTGATTCTATGCATATTGGACACTTTTCATCATTTTTAATCGCATCAAGACTAAAAAAATATGGACATAATCCAATACTTTTAGTAGGTGGAGCAACAGGACAAATCGGAGATCCAAAACCAACTACAGAAAGAGCCATGATAACAAAAGAAGAAGTAAAGAAAAATGTAGAAGCTTTAACAAAACAAGCAAAGAATATTTTTGGATGTGAAGTGGTTAATAATTATGATTGGTGTAAAGATATTAATTTTATAGATTTTTTAAGAGATTATGGAAAATTCTTTAATATAAATTATATGTTAAACAAAGATATAGTAAGAAGAAGATTAGATACAGGTATAACTTATACAGAATTTTCTTATATGATTATGCAAGCTTTAGATTACTTACATTTATATAAAGAAAGAAACGTAATACTCCAAGTAGCTGGTTCTGACCAATGGGGAAATATAACTGCTGGTATTGAACTTATTAGAAAAAAAACAGGAGATACAGTTTATGGTATGACTATGCCACTTGTTACTGATTCTCATGGAGTAAAATTTGGTAAAACTGAAGGAAATGCAATATGGTTAGATAAGAATAAAACATCTTCATATGAATTATATCAATTTTTAATTAATACTGAAGATGCATCAGTAATAGATTATCTGAAAAAATTAACATTTTTAACAAAAGAAGAAATAGAACAAATAGAAAAAGAACACAATGAAAAACCAGAAAAAAGAACTGCACAAAAAAGACTAGCTAAAGAAATAATTACTTTTATTCATGGAGAAGAAGAATATAATAAAGCATTAAAAATAAGTGAGTGTTTATTTAGTGGAAAAGTAAATGAACTTTCACAAAAGGAAATAGAAGATGTTATAAAAACATTTGATACAAAAGAAATAAAAATAAACGAAAAACTAATAGATATACTTGTAGAAAATAATGTTTGCACTTCAAGAAGAGAAGCAAGAGAATTTTTAGGAAATAATGCAATTACAGTAAATGGAATAAAACAAAATGATGAAAATTTCATAATAACTGAAAAAGAGTTAATGTTTGGTAAATATTTAATTATAAGAAAAGGTAAGAAAAATTATTTTGCATTTATCATAAAATAGTCAAAAAGTCAACCAAACGTCAATTGTGGGGGGGGTAGACTTATATAAAATAAACTACAGAAAACTGTAGTTTTTTTAGTGTGTAAATAAGGAAGTATATAGTCCATACCAGTTATCATTATAAAAAATTGATATCTTAATGATATCTTTTTTTTAATTTCATATAATTTGTTAGGTGGTTATGTGAATAAGATATTTAAATATACAGGAATAGTTTGTTTAGTTATGTTTAGTTTTTTTTATACGGAAAAGGCTGTTAATATTGCTAATAGTAAGGATCCTATTATGCAAAGTATTATGGCTTATGAGGAAGATGGTAGTAATAAATGTGTAGAGGGAGAAGTAAGTAAAGATGGAATAATTTTAGGAGTAAACGGATACTCTGTTAATGTTAATAAAAGTTATAGTAATATGAGAGGAATTGGTTTTGACGAAGAGTTACTTGTGTTTGATGAGGCTAGTTGTGAGGTAACTAAAAAGAATTATTTAGATGAATATATTATTAAAGGAAATCCTTTTAAAAATAGCATTAGTTTATTAATTTTAGTAGATAATGGTTATTATTTAAAAGAAATAAATAAGCTTGCTAGTAGTAAAGGAGTTAATTTAAGCTTTATTGTTGATGTAAATGTACTTGAGAAAAACAAAGGTTTATTTACTGAATTATATAGTGCTGGAAATGATATATTTTTTGGTGGTAAGACTAAAGAGGAATTAAAAAAATATATATCTATTATGAAAGATATTGATAGAAATAGTAGTAGGTATTGTGTATATTTAAATAGTGATATTATAAATATTTGTTCTAAAGAAAAAATAAATAGTGTTAAAAGTAATATTTTTATTGAGAAAAATTATTTAATGAATATTAAGGATTTTGTTGAGAAGGGAAATTTAATTATTTTAAAAGAAAATAAAGCATTAGTTAAAGAACTTAGTGCAAGTATTAATTTTATTAAAGCTAAAGGAATAGAAATTACTAAAGTTAGTAGACATTTAAGTGAAGAAAAGTAATTTACAAATAATTGTAAAGTTTACATAGTTTTATGTTTTAATAATATAAATTGTGGTATACTTTTACTAGGAAGTGATAATTATGTTAGAAAATATAAAGGAACTTTAGGAATTGATAAAAAATCAATCGCATCTAAATTAGTAAAAGATAGAGGTTATAATATAACAGAGCCAGAACTTTTAGTTGTTATAGATAATGTTATGAAAAATAGTGAAGAAAAACTAGATGCAGAGGAACTTGCGAGTAAAGTTTCTAAAGTTTTAGATAGTATGGGAGTAAAAAAAGAAGCTGCAGTAGAATTTAATGGACGTTTTTATATAGATGAAAAATTAAAAGAGTGTATAAGTATTGCAAAAGTTGAAACAAATGTTAAAGATCCAGATCCACTAATAAATTTCTTAAGAAGTTTAATTAGAGATTTAAATATGTCTGGAGAAGAACTTACTTTAGAAAGTGCGAAAGCTTATATTAAAGCATATGAAGATTTAAAAAAACAAGCGGATATGGAGAAAAAAGAAGGTGTGTCTAGATAACAGTCTATGACTGTTTTTTCTTTGACTGAATTAAATTAGAAGTTCCCAACAAAGAGAGGGAAGAAAAATTAAGAATGTAAATTCCCATAAAATAAATAAAAATAATTAAA
>JABLTK010037630.1_pt1 | contig 40795 bp, 38 predicted proteins | sample 7160131 | NCBI WGS metagenome assembly JABLTK01 (sample SAMN14651221, study PRJNA627086) | human gut metagenome | isolation source: feces | host: Homo sapiens
AAATCTTCTGCAAGTTTTGTGATTGGTTGTGGTGTTCTAACACCTGCAACAACGTCTTCACCTTGTGCATTAATTAAGTATTCACCATATATTCCTTTTTCTCCTGTTGATGGGTTACGTGTAAATGCAACACCTGTTCCAGATGTTTCTCCCATGTTACCAAAAACCATAGCTTGTACGTTTACAGCTGTTCCCCAGTCTCCTGGTATGTCGTTCATTCTTCTGTAAACTATTGCTCTTGGGTTATCCCAACTTCTGAATACGGCTTTAACTGCTCCCATTAATTGTTCTACTGGATCTTGTGGGAAGTCTTCACCATTCATATTTTCTTTATATACAGCTTTGAATCTTTTTACTAGTTCTTTTAGGTCTTCTGTTGTTAATTCTGTATCAAAATGAACTCCTTTTTCGGCTTTTAATTCATCTATTATTTTTTCAAAGAATGATTTTGGAACTTCCATAACAACATCTGAATACATTTGAATAAATCTTCTGTATGAGTCGTATGCAAATCTTGGATTTCCTGTTTTTGCTGCGAACCCTTCAACAGCAACATCATTTAGACCTAAGTTTAATATTGTGTCCATCATACCAGGCATTGATGCTCTTGCACCACTTCTTACTGATACTAATAATGGATCCGTATTATCTCCAAATTTCTTTCCTTGTATTTCTTCTAGTTTTTTTAATGCGGCAAAGATTTGTTCTTGAATTTCTTCATTTATTTTTTTACCGTCATTGTAGTATTCTGTACATGCTTCTGTTGTAACTGTAAAACCTTGTGGGATTGGTAAACCTAAGTTTGTCATTTCTGCTAAGTTTGCACCTTTTCCACCTAATAATTCACGCATATTTGCATTTCCTTCTTTAAAAAGGTATACGTACTTTTTGCTCATAAATTATTCCTTCCTTTCATCTTTATAAATTTACCGATATATTATATCTCACATTTCCCTAAAAGTAAAGAGATTTTGGGAAATTTTTTCCTTGCTCAAATTGTATTTATCTTCTATTTCTTTAACTGTTCCATGTTCTACAAAAATGTCATCATATCCAAATGTTTTTACTTTTATGTTTTCTATACCACTTTTATTCACTGCTTCTATTACTGCTGAACCTAGTCCTCCCTTTAATACGTTGTCTTCAATTGTTATAGCTTTTTTTGTTTTTTCTATTGATTTTAATATTGTCTTTTCGTCTAATGGTTTTAAGAATCTTGTATTTATTATTTCAATACTTTTTTCTGGAAGTAAATCTGCTATTTCTTTTGCTCTTCCCACCATATTCCCTATTGCAATTATGCTTAAATCTGTTCCTTCCACAATTGTTTCTGCAATTCCATATTCAATTTTTTCTGTTTTTTCAAACTGATAGTTTTCTCCTCCTCTAGGGTATCTTATGAATACTGGTTTGTTTAAATTGACTCCAAATTCTAGCATCTTCTCTAGCTCTTCAAAATTTTTTGGAGCCATGATAACTACATTGGGTATTGATGATAGAAATGATAAGTCAAATATTCCTTGATGTGTTTCTCCATCATTTCCAACTACACCTGCTCTATCAACACATATTGTCGCAGGTATATTTGATAATGCGATATCATGTATTATTTGGTCATATCCTCTTTGCAAAAATGATGAATATATTGGCATTACTGGCTTTAATCCTGCTTTTGCCATGCCGGCAATTAAGCCAACTGCATGTTGTTCAGCTATTCCAACGTCAAAAAATCTGTCTGGAAACTTTTCTGCAAACTCTTTTAGTCCTGTTCCATCTTTCATTGCGGCAGTTACAGCTACTATTTTTTTATCTTTTTGGGCTAGTTCTATGAGTTTATTTCCAAAGATTTTTGAATAGTTGTTGCTTTTTTTTGTTTCTCCTGTTTCTTTGTTATATGCTGAAATGCCATGAAATTTATCTGGATTTTCTTCTGCTAGTCTGTATCCCTTTCCTTTTTTAGTAATAATGTGTATAAGTACAGGTCCTTTTATTTTTTTGCTTCTTTCTAGTATGTCTTCTAGTTTCTTTAGATTGTGCCCATCTACTGGTCCTAAGTACGTGAAGCCTATGTCTTCAAAATACATATTGTGAATTACTGCCCTTTTAATAATTTGTTTTGTATAGTGTGCAAAGCTTACAATTGGTTTGCCTATCACTGGTATTTTATTTGTTATTTCTTTTATTTTTCTATTTGATCTTGTATACCCTGTTTTTGTTCTTATTTTACTTAAATATAGTGGTATTCCACCAACATTTTTTGATATACTCATTTCATTATCATTTAAAATGACTGTCACATTTGTTTTGCTACTTCCGGCGTCATTTAAAGCCTCAAGTGCCATTCCTCCTGTTAAAGAGCCATCCCCAATTACTGCTATTACTTTATAGTCTTCCTTTAAGATGTCTCTTGCTCGTGCCATTCCAGTTGCAACTGAAATTGATGTACTACTATGTCCTGTATTAAAACTATCATATTCAGATTCACAAATTTTAGGGAAGCCTGATAATCCTCCAAATTGCCTTATGGTTTCAAATTCTTTTTTTCTTCCTGTTAAAATTTTATGTACATAGCACTGATGTCCTACATCCCAGATTATTTTATCTTTTGGTGTATTAAACACTGAGTGTAGTGCTACTGTAAGCTCTACTACACCTAAATTGGATGCTACGTGGCCACCATTTTTTGCAGTTACATCTATTATTAATTCTCTAATTTCTTTGCAAAGCTCTTCTTTTTCTTTTAGATTTAGTTTTTTTAAGTCTTTGGGTAAATTTATTTGTTCTAATATTTGGCTCATAATATTCCCTCTCTTCCAATATATTGTATATGTAATCAACTTAAAAGTCAACACAAATGTAATATATTCTGCTCCTCTTGTATTGGTTTTTACGGTGAAAATTGACTTTTGTTTAATTTTTTGTTATTATATTTTATTGGAAAGAGGGCTTTTTTATGGATATTTATTCACGTGATTTTACTGTTACTTTGTCTGATGTTGGTGAGAATAATTGTATTACTAATAAAGGTATTTTGCGTATCTTCCAAGAGGCTGCTTGTATACATTCTAGTTTGGTTGGCTTTGGGCTTAATGATGCTAAAAATACTGGTTTGTTTTGGTTTCTGCTTAATTGGAAGTTACAAGTATTTAATAGACCTATTTGGAACTCTAGTTTAAAAGTTAGTACTTGGTGTACAGGGCATACACATACCTGTTTTTATAGGGATTTTAAGATGTGTGATGATAGTGGTAATGTTGTTGCTGTTGCATCTTCTAAATGGATTCTTTATGATTTTATAAAAAGTTCTATCGTTAAAATTGATAAAGGTATAGAAGCTAAGTATTATAAGGATATTGATGACCATGTTTTTGACAAGCCTATGGTTGAAAAGCTTCTAGAACCTTCTGATAGTGAATTTATATCTGAATATACTGTTTGCAAAAGAGATATTGATTCAAATCATCATGTGAATAATTTAAATTATCTGGATTTTGCTTATGATATTTTGCCTAATGATTTTGATTTTAAGAATATTGAGATAATGTATAAGCATGAGGTTAAGTTTGGAGAAACTATAGATTTATTTTATGCTGAAAAAAATAATACTGCGTTTGTGACTATGAAGAATCATTTAGATAAAACATTACATTGTATTATTAAGTTATATTAAAAAAAAGGCCCTCGCAAAACTGCGAGGGTCTTTGGGAGGGAATTATCTGTAAATGCGTTCGCATGTACAGCCTTTTGCTTCCAATCCGGCTTTTTCTTCTTCGTCTAGATATACAATAACCTCTTGATCTCTCGATTCTCTAATACGCCGGATATGGAATGGTTCACTTTCAAAGTATTTTTTATGTTTTTTCCGAGAGTTCGGAACAAACATATGAGTTTTATTGACTCTGTACAAACACTTTGTATTGTCCATGGGTCTCCTCCTTTTATTTGTTTTCTACCATTTACGATAGAATTATTAATATTTTATCATGTTTTTTTAATTATGTAAATGTTTTAGGTGAAATTAATTTATATGAGTGTGAATTTTAAGAAAATTAATTGTTTTATGCTGTCTTTAATTCTAATCTTAATTTATCAGCTATCATTGCTATAAATTCTGAATTAGTTGGTTTTCCTTTTGAGGCTGAGATTGTATACCCAAAGATGTTTTCTACTGCATCGTTTTTGCCTCTTGACCATGCTACTTCTATCGCATGTCGTATTGCTCTTTCTACTCTTGATGGTGTTGTGTGATATTTTTCTGCTATTTCTGGATATAATTGTTTTGTTATTTGATTAATTACATCTATATCTTGTACCACCATCATTATTGCTTCTCTTAAATATTGATATCCTTTTATATGTGCTGGTACTCCTATTTCATGAATGACATTTGTTACTAGTGCTTCTAAATTTTCTTGATTTTTTTTATTTATTTCATCAATTTCTATGTATTGTGTTTTTGTTTCTCGTACAGTGTAACAGTTTTCTGTTGTTGATGTTGGTGTTGGTTTATAATTTTTTATATCTCTTATTCTATTTATTAGTATTTCAATATCAAATGGTTTAACTACATAATATTCTGCTCCTAAGCTAATGGCTTTTTGTGTTATTTTTGTTTGTCCTACTGCTGATAGCATTATACATGTTGGAATTTTTTCTATTTTTGTTGCATTGATTTTTTCTAGAACTCCTAATCCATCTAAATATGGCATTATTACATCTAATAGTAGTACATCTGGTTGTAAGTTTATTACTTTTTCGTAAGCTTCTTTTCCATCCTTGGCTACTCCTATAACCTCCATATCTTTTTGCTTACTTAAGTGACCTACTAAAGTTTCTGCAAAGTCTGAGTTGTCATCTGCAATTAAAATAGTAATCTTTTCGTTCAATTTGATACCTCCTAAAAAAATAATTGTAAAATATTTACAATTTGCATTATAATACGTTTTTATCAATAATGCAAGCCTTTTTTGAAAATTTTTCCAATTATGTTGTTTTTGCTTTATATTTCAACGAATTTTTCTTTTATGATATCATATTTTGAAATTTTAAAATTATTATTGTTATAATTGTTGTTAAAATGTTTTGATGCTTCTTCTATAATCTCTATAACGACTTCTATTTGCTCTAAATACTCTATTTTTATTATTCTAATACCCATTTTTTCTAAATAATATTTTAATGGTTCTAAGTAATTATATTCTATTTGTATTTTAGCTTCATATCCTTTTGCCTTTTTTATTATCTGTGCTTTTTCTAAGGCTGCTTCTACTGCTCCTGAATATGCTCTAACTAGTCCTCCTGTTCCTAAAAGGATTCCTCCAAAATATCTTGTAACAATCACTAAAATATTTGATAAGCCTTTTTCTAATATTAGTTTTAATATTGGAGCACCTGCAGTTCCTTGAGGCTCTCCATCATCATTATATTTTACTGCAACTCCTCCGGTCTCTAGTTTCTATCGCATATGCAAAGCAATTGTGTCTAGCATCATTGTATTTCTTTTTTATCTGTTTGATATGGTTTTCCGCTTCTTCTATACTCTCTACATAAAATATATTTGCTATAAATTTTGATTTCTTCTCTACAATTTCTGATGATATATTTTCTTTTACTGTTCTAAATTTTATATATTCTTCTATCTTTCATCATCTCTTTCTTTTAAATATTCAATTTTGAAGCAAACTGCTGAATAATCATCTATTGCCAAAAATTTTTCTCTTTCACTTTGTCTTACAGCGTTTCTGACAGTTTTATTTTCATTTATGCCTAATGGATCCTTTTGTGCTAGTTTTCTATTTTGTCTGATTGCATATCCTAAATCCTTGTCATTATTTAGTATGTTCGTTGGAAATCCATCTGAGAATAGTTTGATTTTTTTTACATCTTTTGGTAAGTCTTGCACTCTGCAATTTTTTGGTTCTGTTTTTATACCATTAAAAACAGAATATCCATATTCACCTGCATTAGGATTGTTCTTTAAATATTCTTGCAATTTTCTTGGATTATTATATTTTTCTAATAGGTGTTGTTCTGTGATGTCTTGTTCTGTGAATCCACTGTGTAAAAGTGTTTGTTTCATAGTGTCTGTTATATATTCTTGCAGTTCTTTTGCTACTTGCTCATTTTTTATGTATTGTGGAATATCCTCTGAATTTGCTATAATCGGTTTTGAAATATCGTTCTCTAATAGTTGTTTCTGCGTATATCCTGCTTCAAGAAGTGTCTCTATAACCTTTGCTCTTATATCTTCATAGACTTTGTCTATTTTTAGTTCATGCTCTAATGCACATTTATCATAAATTGCTCTACAATCTCCTACTAGCCATATTTGATTATAGTATTTTGAGTATATTGCGCCTGTTGCCTCTAGCATTCTTTCTTGTAATGGGAAGTTCATGTTGTCTAAATATTTTTTTATATACATGTTAATAAAAATAACAAATTCTTCGAATGTTAATTCTTTTGCATAAACTGGAGCAGAAGGGCTATCTATTTTCTTTATTGCTTCAGTAATGATGTTAGCTATTTTGATTTCTTTTCCATCAATTTTTATTGTACTTTTGTGTGAGACTCCATCAATAACTGCAACAAAATTTTCTCCAGTATAGATACCATCATCATTTTTTCTTGATGTTTTTCCTATAGAAGTAGATTCAATACTTTTTATTTTTCTTTCTCCCATATTTTTACTCCTTCAATAAATTTTAAGCAAGTCCAGATACATAACCTGTAGACCAGGCTATTTGCAAATTAAATCCTCCTGTAAATGCATCTAAATCTATTATTTCTCCTGCAAAGTGTAGTCCTTTTATGATTTTAGATTCCATTGTTTTTGGATTTATTTCTTTTATGTTTATTCCTCCTGATGTTATTATTGCTTCTTCTATAGGTCTAAATCCATTTATTGTTAATTCAAAATTTTTAAGAATTTTTATTATTCTCTTTCGTTCCTCCTTTGTTATTTCATTTATTCTCTTTTCTCCATCTATTTTTGTTATTTCTATTATAGGCTCTATCATTTTTTTGGGTAATAGCTTGTCTAAACTATTTTTGAATTGCTTATTTTTTAATTCTTTAAAGTCTCTTAATATTCGGGCATCTAGTTTTTCTTCATCTAAAGCTGGTTTTAAATCTATGCATATTTTAACTTTGTTGCTTTGGATTAGATTTTCTATGTTTTTATATCTAATTAAAATCGCTGAAGCACTTAGTATTATTGGTCCTGATAATCCATAGTGGGTAAATAGCATTTCTCCAAAATCTTTATATATTACCTTATCTTCACATTTAATCTTAATTGCAACATTTTTTAATGATAGTCCTTGCATACTTTGGCAGATTTTTTTTGATATTCCTTCACAAATTAAAGGTACTAGTGAGGGTTTTAGTGTATTTATAGTATGTCCTACTTCCTTTGCCATTTTATATCCATCTCCTGTAGATCCTGTTATTGGATAGCTTTTACCTCCTGTTGCAATAACTACTTTGTCTGCAATTATTTTTTCACCGTTTTTTCCTTCAATTCCTTCTACTTCTCCAGATTTAGTAATAATTTTTGAAACTTCAAAATTTGTTTTTATTTCTACTTTTAATTCATTTAGTCTTCTTTTAAGAGCATTTAGTACATCTTGAGCTTTGTCCGAGTTTGGAAATACTCTTCCTCCTCTTTCTATTTTAGTTGCTACTCCTTGGCTATTTAAAAAGCTTATTATATCCTTGTTTGAGTATTGTTTAAAACTACTATACAGGAATTTAGAATTTTCTGGTATGTTTTGCATAAATTCTTCTATTTCTGCTGAGTTAGTTATATTGCATCTTCCTTTTCCTGTAATTAATAGTTTTCTTCCTAAGACTTCCATCTTTTCTAATAAAATTACTCTATTCCCTTGCTCTGCAGCTGTTATTGCGGCCATCATTCCTGCTGGTCCACCGACCAATTATTATTACCCTCATTTTGTCTCCTTTTTTAGATTAGTTTGTATTTAAGTTTTGCAGTAATGCAACTGCTCTAAGTACTCCTGCTTTTCCGTATTCGTATGTTAGCCCACCTTGTAAGAAGGCTGTATATGGTGGTCTTATTGGTGCATCACATGATAATTCTATTGATGATCCTTGTATGAATGTGCCTGCTGCCATTATTACTTTGTCTGTGTATCCTGGCATATCCCATGGCTCTGGTATTGTATTTGAATCAATTGGTGAACCCATTTGTATTCCTTGACAAAACTTTATCAGTTTTTGTTCATCTTGGAAGTTTATTAGTTGTACTATATCTGTTCTTTTTTCATCATATCTTGGAGAAACATTATAACCTAGTTTTTCTAATAGTCTACTTGCAAATATTGCTGTCTTTAATGCATTTGATACCGTTTGTGGTGCAAAGAATAGTCCTTGTAATATTTGTCTGTTAATTCCTAATGTTGGCCCTACTTCTTTTCCTTGTCCTGGTACTGTTAGTCTTTCTGCAGCAAGTTCTATCAGTTCCTTTTTTCCTGCTATGTATGCTCCATTTGGTGCTAATCCTCCTCCTAAGTTTTTTATAAGTGAGCCTACAATTAAATCTGCCCCTACTGTGCTTGGTTCAATGGTATCTACAAATTCACCATAACAATTGTCTATCATTATAATTGCTTCTGTGTTTACCTTTCTTATTTCTTTTATCACATCTTGTATGCTATCTAGTGATAAACTTTTTCTTAAGGAATATCCTCTTGAACGTTGCATACATATTAGTTTTATACCACCTTGTTTAGCTCTTTCTACTATTTTTTGAGTATTAAAATCATTACCTATTAAGTCTATTTGTTCATATTTTATTCCATAACTTTTTAAAGAGCTTTTATTTTCTACTATTCCAATTACTTCATCTAAGGTATCATATGGTTTTCCATTTATACTGAGCATTGTATCACCTGGTCGTAGCATTGAAAACAAAGCTACTGTGAGTGCATGTGTTCCAGAAATAAATTGATTTCTAACTACTGCATCTTCTGTGCCTAATACTTCTGCAAATATTTTTTCAATTGTATCCCTTCCTATATCTCCATATCCATATCCTGTTGTTCCTCCAAAATGCATATCTGCTAGATTGTGTTTTTGGCATGCCATTAGTACTTTTAAACTATTGGCTTCTTTTATTTTATCTACTTTGTTAAATTCAGGTTTTATTTCTTTTTCTACTTCTTCTGATAAGTTTATTAGTTTTTGTGGTATTCCAAAATTCTGATACATTTTTTCCCCTTTCTAAAAACGGACGACTACTCGTCGCCCTACTCATCCTCTTCTTCCTTTTTTTCTTTTTCTAGAATTTTATTTTTACATGCTTTTACCCAAAGTATTCTTTTGTCTTCATATTCCTCTATTTTGTATGTTACCTTTTTTGTTTCTATTACTGGTTTTTCGTCATCTTGTGGAATTCTACCTAATAATTCTATTAGGTATCCTGATAATGTATCATAGTCTCCATCTGGTATATCAACTTCTAGAATTTTTCTTAAGTCATATATGCTTACACTTCCATCTATCATAAATGTATTTTCATCAATTTTTTCAAAGTCTTTTTTTTCATCATCGTATTCGTCAAATATATTTCCAACAAGTTCTTCTATAATGTCCTCCATTGTTATAATTCCTGCGGTGCCTCCATATTCATCTAATACTATTGCTAGTTGCTGTTTGTCTCTCTGCATTTCTTTAAAAAATTCATTTATTGGTTTGCTCTCTGATACAAAGTATGCTGGTCTCATGAGTTTTTTTATCTTTGCTTCTTTTTTCGTATATGCATATGCTAGCAGGTCTTTTATAAATAAGACTCCTACTATATTATCTATATTCTCTTCATATACTGGAATTCTACTATATTTGTACTCTTTAAGTTCTCCAAGAATATCTTCAATATTAGATGTTATATCTATTGCATATACTTCTGTTCTATGAATCATTGCTTCTGATACTGTTTTATCATTGAATTCAAATACATTGTTTATAAGTTCTTTTTCTTCTTCCTCAATTGATCCTTTTTCTTCTCCAACATCAACCATCATTCTTATTTCTTCTTCTGTGACTGTGTTTTCATCTTGAGGTCCTACTCCAAATAGTTTACAAACTATGTTTGTTGAAAAGTTTAAAAAATTAACAATTGGTAATGTTATAAAGTGTATAAATTTAATTATTCCTATACTTCCAAAAGCAATTTTCTCTGGATTTTTCATTGCTATTCTTTTTGGAACCAATTCTCCAAATACTAGTGAAAAGTATGATAATATAAGTGTTATTAGGATTATTGATATTGTATTCCATGTTGATATTCCTAATTCAATTATAGTATTTAGTTTTGGAGCTAATTCACTTGCAAATGCATCTGCTGCAAATGCACTTGATAAGAAACCTGCTAAAGTGATTCCTATTTGTATTGTAGCTAAAAATTTGCTTGGTTCTTGAAGCATTTTTTTTATTTTTTTTGCTTTTCTATTTCCCTCTTTTGCTTGTCTATCAATTTTGGCATCATTTAAAGATATAAATGCTATTTCTGCTGATGCAAAAAATGCATTTACAAAAATTAGAACAACTAAAATTATGAGTGAAATCATTCGTTTGTTTCACTTACTCCTTTCTCGTTTAAAAACAATATTATTATATAATGTATTATATGAATTGTCAATAGTTAGGTCAAAGGAGTAGAGTTGTCCCTCTACTCCTTTGACTTGTTTTATATTAACGTCCTTCATTGTCTTTATATTCTCTATGTGGTTTTGCTTGCTTGTCCACATTATGAAAATTTTCTTTTTGTTTAGCTGTTGGTCTGTAATATCCATTTTTCTGGTTCATTTCAGCTAGACGTTCTTTAAAGGTCCTTTCTTTTCCTTTTTGTGTTATTTCATATAGTGTTTTGTCCTCTTCATTATAATCTTTTAAATTGTCATCGTCCAATTTTTTATCTTCTTCCTTGTTTTTAAATATTTTATTTCCAATGTTTTTAAAGAAGTTAAATACTTTTGCTAATTTTGGATGTTTTTTCTCAAAGTCACTAATTCCTACTAAGTTTTTCTCCTCTTCCTCAAATTCCTCTTCATAGTCATCAAAATCTCTTATACCTACTATTTTATCTTTTAGTTTCTTGAAGAAAGGTTTCTGGTTATAACCATATTTTCTATAATTACTTCCATCAGTAAATCCATCCCTATAACCTTCTTTGCTATCTTTACTTGATGCAAAATCATATTCTTCATTATATTCTTTATCTTGTATTCCATCATCATATCCATTGTTATATGCATTATCGTATTCCGTCTCATCTTCTTTGGCTTTCTCTTTTTTTGATTTTTCAAGGTTTCTAGAAGCTTTAGTTATTTTAAATAGTTTTCCATCTGGTGAGGTAAATCTTTTTCCTTCTGGTTCAACTTTCAAATCAAAATCTAATAGTGATTTTCCTTTCATTAAATTAGCTGCTATTATATTACATTTTGCTATTTTTCTTTCATAAGTAATTCTTTTATCTTCTGCTATCTTATCAAAACCTTTACCTTGTTCTTCTAATGTTCCTATTTGCATATCTAAGTCACTTTGTCTTGTTTGTAGAGGTTCCATTGCTTCCATTTTTGTTTTTAATGTAAATAAAAGGATTTGTCTTTCTTCTTCTGGCATATTGGTTTTTAATTGTTTTTTCATTTCTTCAATTTCTTTTTGATATTGTGTTACTCTTTGTTCTACACCTGATAATTCTTGTCGTTTTTCTTCTACTTCCTGTCTTGTGTCTTTAGGTAAAGCCATTAATCTATGTTCTAAGTCCTTTCTGTATTCAAATATATTTTCAATTTGTTGTTGGTTATTTTTGAAGTTTTCATATCCTGCTAATTCTTTTTTAATTAAGTCTACTTCTTCTTTTTTAGTTTTAATTTCTTTTTGTATTTCACTTTTTTTTGCTTCTAAAGCTTCTTGGTATGCTTCTTTTGTTTTAAAGTCTCCCTTAACTTTTACTTCTCCACCTTCTAATGTTGCTATTGAAGCTTCTAATTCTGCAATTGTAGCTCTCATTGTTCTGTATTTTGGTTCTTCTGCTTTGTATTTTTCATATTTTATTTCCCATCTTGGTTTTTTTTCCATATATAAATCCCCTTTCATTCTTCATTTCGTTTATATATAAAATCTCTATTTATTATTCTACCATATTTTTATAAATTTTGCAAGTTTTGTTATGAATTTATGTGAACATAAAGTTATAATTCAGACTTACTACTAAAAAATTCAAGGTACTTACTCTGAAAATTTGCAAAATGCAAGGAAATGTGGTATTATTAACATAATGGCAGAAGCCATTTTGAAACCGATAAAATAAATAAGGAGAAATGACTATGGAAAATCGGTATAAAAATTTTGTTCATGAAAATGAACCAGGTACAACTTACTCCAAGAACTATGTGAATCCGCCGATTCCGGAAGGATATAAGCATGTTGAAGGAAGATGGAACAATGGTTTTGTAATTGAAAGGACTTCTGACGGAAGTCAGTTTGTATGGGTTCCTGTAGGAAGTCTGGATTCTAATGGTACTCTTGACGGAGTTTCTTTCAATGAAAAATTTGGAAGAAGGATTTATCGAAAAAATCCAATTTTTTTGGAACAGTTTACTGAACCATTGGTGGATGAGCTTAAGCTTCAATTTGAGAGTGTTAAAAAGTATGGTGGATTTTATATCTCACGGTATAACATTTCTAAAAACTTGGAGACTGGCAAACCACAGTCTGTGAAAGGTAGTCTCCCTTGTGCATACATTGATTTCAGTGATGCACAAGAACTTGCGTCTACTATGGAAATGAGAGACACCATAACGAGTCATCTAACTTTTGGTGCCGAATATGATTCGGTTTTGGAATGGTTTATTCATTCTGGTGCTAGAACTCTTGCTGAAATTGTGCTATCTTCTACTTATTGGGGTAACTATAAGAATACTAGTTATTCTGTTAAAAACGGAGGCTATACGTATACGAAATGTTCTCCCAACATGATAGCTAACACTGGATATTGGGAGGAATGGAAAACGAATAACATCTATGACTTTGCTGGAAACGTGAGCGAATGGACACAGGAAAAGTTTTATGATTTGTGTCCTGTTGTACGCGGGGGTTCTTACTACTGTAATGGAGTATGTTTCCCTGCAGCCTATCGTTCGAAATTTTCGCCTACCAAAAATATAGACGACAGCACGGGTTTTCGTGTTGTACTTCTATTAGCGTAAAGGTTCGTTTCTGAGCAAAAAAGAAGAGAGACTTTGAAACTTCAGAGTCTTTCTTCTTTTTCTTGATTTTATTCAAATAACTCAAAACCCATATATCTTTGTAAGTCTGGGTCTATTATTTTTCTTACATATAGATTATTTTTTTTGCAATATTTTTTTATTGCTTCTTCTGTAGCAGGACCAAATTTTCCATTTGGTGTGTCTTTTAAAAATCCTAATTCTTTTAGTTTCTTTTGAATTTCAAACACGTCCGAACCATACATACCAGGTTTTAAATATCTTAAACCCTTTCCAAATGCTCCATATGGACCATCTACTATTGTTACTTTTGTTCCTATTGGAATAATGCTGTATAATTCTGCTACATCATTATTGTCCATTCTTATACATCCATGTGAACTTGCCCATCCTAAAGAATCTGGATATATCGTTCCATGTATCCCAAATTGTCCCCATGGTACATTTAAGCCCATCCATCTGCCTCCAAACCCTTCACCCCATGTGTCTTTTCCTACTATTTTCCATGTCCCTATCGGTGACGGAGTTGACCATTTTCCGTCCTGAGCATTTGTACGTTTTGCTTAAAATACTATCTTCAAGTAAATATAGTTTAGATTCCTCAACATCCACTAAAATTTCATATTTTGAAGCTTTTGTGCTTGTTTGTATTGCTTTTTGTGGTATTGTTTTAACTATATAGACTATTATTAGTGTTAATATAAGTATTGTACATATTATAATTATTTTGTTTCTTTTTATTACTATCATATTATTTATTTTATGCAAAATATATCTTTTCAGAACTGCTAAGTTACATTGATTCGTTCGAGCGTAGCGAGTAACATATGGCAAAGCCACTTTTCTTATTTTTTATATTTTTCTCTTTTCTTATATGTTGTATGCAAATATTTGTGGGCTCTGTAGCTTCCTGGTTTTTCTAAAAATTCCTCATATAGTTTTTTTATCGCTGGATTTTCATGTGATTTTCTTATTGCACTTTGTTCATCAATTTTGTATAATGCAGTTGCTCTTGCTGCTCTTACATCTGTTTCGTTTCTTGTTTTTGAGCTAACTATTGGTTGTCCTCCACCCATTATGCAACCCCCTGGGCATGCCATTATTTCTACAAATTGATAATCAGCTTTTCCTACTTTTATTTCTTCTAATATTGTTTGTGCATTAGCTAAGCCATGGGCTACTGCTACCTTTATTTCTTTGTCTCCCATTTGTATAGTGGCTTTTTTTATTCCGTCTTTGCCACGTATTTCTTCAAAGTTTAATTTTTCTAGTTCTTTTCCTGTAACCCATTCATATGCTGTTCTTAATGCCGCTTCCATTACCCCTCCTGTTGTTCCAAATATTGCTCCAGCACCTGTTGCCTCTCCCATTGGGTCATCAAATTCTGAATTTTCTAGTGATTTGAAGTCTATATTGGCTTGTTTTATCATTCTTGCAAGCTCTCGTGTGGTTATAACTGCATCTACATTTTCTAAACTATCATTTTTCATTTCTTCTCTTGTTTTTTCAAATTTCTTAGCAATACATGGCATTACTGAAACTACATACATTTTTGCTGGGTCTATTCCCATTTTCTTTGCATAGTATGATTTTAATATGCTTCCGGAACATTTCATGTGGTGATTTACAGCTTGATAGGTGGTCTAATAATTCTGGATAATTCATTTCTATATATCTAATCCATCCTGGACTACAAGATGTAATCATTGGAAGAGTGCCACCTTCTGTTAATCTTTCAATTAATTCATTTGCTTCTTCTATTATTGTTAAATCTGCACCTGTATTTGTATCAAATACTTTATCAAATCCTATTCTCTTTAAGGCTGTTACCATTTTTCCTGTTACACTTGTTCCTATTGGATACCCGAATTCTTCACCTAATCCTGCTCTTACTGCTGGGGCTGTTTGAACAACTACAAATGTGTCTTTATCTCTTATTTTTCTCCAAACTTTTGCTGTTTCATCTTTTTCTTTTAATGCTCCTACTGGACATGCTGTAATACATTGACCACAAAAGGTACAGTTTACATTGTTCAAGCTTTCATCATTTTCTGTAGCAATTCTTGAATGGAAGCCACGTCCTGCAACATCTATTGCTCCTACTTTTTGAATGTTTTTGCATGTTGCAACACATCTTTTACACATTATACATTTGCTGTTATCTCTTACTATTGATGGAGAAATTTCATCTAGGTTTGATTCTATTTTTTGCCCTTCATATTCTATTCCTGTTACACCAAATTTATCTGCTAAAGTTTGTAGTTCACAATTTCCATTTCTTACACATGTTAAGCAATCTCTATTGTGTGTGGATAAGATTAAATCTAACATTATTCTTCTTGAATCATTTAGTTCTGGAGTATCTGTTCTAACAATCATTCCCTCTTCTACTCGAGTTATACATGCCGGAACAAATCCTCTTCTTCCTTCTATTTCAACAATACACATTCTACAGTCCCCAGCTTCATTTATCTCCTTTAAAAAACATAAGGTTGGTATATCTATTCCTATTTGTTTTGCTGCTTGAAGCACTGTTGTTCCTTGTTCAGTTTCTATTTTTTTACCATCAATGGTTAATTTTACTTTTTCAGACATTTACGTTTTTCTCCTCTCATTTTATGCTTTGTTATATTGCTTTAAAATTGCACTTTGAAGCACACAAGCCACATTTTATACATTTTGTTGAATCTATTTTGTAGCCTTCTTCTCTGTTTCCTATGATTGCTCCAACTGGACAATTTCTAGCACATAGTCCACATTTTTTACACTTTTCTGGATTTATTTGCATCTTCTTTAATGCTTTACATTCTTCTGCTGGACAGTTCTTATTCTTTATATGTTCTTCATATTCGTTTCTAAAATAATGTAATGTACTTAGTACTGGGTTTGGTGCCGTTTGACCAAGTCCACATACAGAGGTTCTTTTTATTGTTTCGGCTAATGTTTCTAGTTTCTCAATGTCTCCTTCTTCTCCCTTTCCTTCTGTTATTTTTTCTAGTATTTCTAACATTCTTTTTGTTCCTATTCTGCATGGCGTACATTTTCCACAGCTTTCATCTACTGTAAAGCCTAGATAGAATTTAGCTAGATTTACCATGCATTTTGAATCATCCATTACTATAAGTCCACCTGAACCCATCATTGAGCCTATTTCGGATAAAGATTCATAATCTATTGGTGTATCAAGGTGTTTTTCTGGTATACATCCACCTGAAGGTCCTCCTGTTTGTGCCGCTTTAAATTTTCTACCATTTGGAATTCCTCCACCAATGTCAAATACTATCTCTCTTAAAGTTGTTCCCATTGGAACTTCTACTAAACCTACGTTTACTACATTTCCACCTAGTGCGAATACTTTTGTTCCTTTTGATTTTTCTGTTCCTATGCTTGAATACCATTTGCTACCATTTAAAATTATTTTTGTTATATTTGCATATGTTTCAACATTGTTTATAAGAGTTGGCTTCATAAATAGTCCTGCATTTGCTGGGAATGGTGGTTTTAAACGTGGTCTACCACTTTTTCCTTCTATTGATTCTAGCAGAGCGGTTTCCTCACCACATACAAATGCTCCTGCTCCAAGCCTTACCTCTAAATCAAATTCAAAATTTGTTTCAAATATATTTTTACCTAGTATCCCATATTCTTTTGCTTGGTCTATTGCTGTTTGGAATCTATGTACAGCTATTGGATATTCTGCTCTTACATATATATATCCTTTGTTTGCACCTACTGCATATCCTGCTATAATCATAGCTTCTACTACTGAGTGTGGATCTCCTTCTAATATGCTTCTATCCATAAATGCACCTGGATCTCCTTCATCAGCATTGCATACTACATATTTCTGTTCCCCTTTTGCCATTCTAGTAAATTCCCATTTCTTACCAGTTGGGAAACCTGCTCCACCTCTCCCACGAAGTCCTGATTCTGTAACCTCTTTTATTACTTCTTCTGGAGTCATTTCTAGTAAAACTTTTTCTAATGCTCTGTATCCATCAAATGCAATATATTCATCGATGTTCTCTGGGTCTATTATTCCACAATTTTTTAGAGCTATTCTTTTTTGTTTTTTATAAAAGTTTAATTCATCTAGTCTTTTTACAATTGTTTGATCTATATCTTTACAAAGCAGTCTTTCAACTATTTTTCCATCTATAATATGGGTATTTACTATTTCTTCGCAGTCTTCAGGTTTGACATGTGCATAGAATACATCCTCTGGTCTGATTATTACAATTGGGCCTTTCGCACATAGTCCAAAGCAACCTGTTTGAATTATTTTTACATTTTCTATACCTTTTTCTTTTAATATTTTTTTAAAATTCTCGATTATTTTTGGGGATTTTGAAGATGTACACCCTGTTCCATGGCATACTAATATGTGTTTTTCTCTTGTATTTGCTTTTAAATTTACTCTTAAATCCAATTCCTGCCTTTTTAACTCTCTAATTTTTTGTATTTCCTCTAATGTTTTCATTTTCTAGTCCTCCTTTGCCATATATTCATCTATTACTTTATCTAATAATTCTGGAGTTGCTTTTCCATATACTTCGTCATTTACTGTAAATACAGGTGCTAGTCCACATGCACCTATACATCTTGTGGCTTCTATTGAAAATTTACCATCTGGTGTTGTTTGTCCTACATCTATTCCTAATTTTTCTTTTAATTTGTCTAAGATTTTTTCTGAACCTTTTACAAAGCAAGCCGTTCCTAAGCATACTGATACATTATATTTTCCTTTTGGTTTTAAGCTAAATCTTGAGTAAAATGTTATTACTCCATATATTTCTGCCATCGTTAGTCCTAGATACTCTGATATGCTTAGTTGTGCACTTTTAGGTATGTATCCATATACTTCTTGAACTTCATTTAATATTTGTATTAAATTACTTTTATCTTGTTTATATTTTGATAAGATTTCTTCCATTTTTTTATCATTTTCTCTACCTTCACATTCACAATTCATATTGTTCCTCCTAAAATTTCAATTTTGACTATGTTATTATTATAATATATTTTTTAAAAAAATACATCTTTTTTTTTGAATTGGTAAAATTTGATTGCTAATATGCAGACTTATTATTAAAAGTGCCAAGATTATATTGGCACTTCATTATACTATAAATTTCAATAATTGCATCATTTCTATGAAATAGTATATTACGCCTTTTCTTGCAACTTCTTCTTTTGTTTTTATTTGTATGGTATCTATTTCTTCTGTTCCTTTACTTACCGTTATAGTTCCTACAATTGTGTCTTGTGCTAATGGTGCTTCAAATCTTGTGTTAGCTGTGCTTTCTGTCTCAATATTTTCGTTCTTCCTTATTGGATATTTACTGTATTTGCTTTGTTCTAAATATATTGGTGGTCTTTTTTTTGTTCCTTTATATACTGTTATTCTTTTTTCATTTATACTACACCATTTTTCATATTCTGTATTTACTAGTTCTTGAATATTTATTAATTTATAATTTTTGTATGTATATTCTACTAATTTTATTGTGTCTTGTGTTCTTATCTTTCTTGTATCTGCACCTAATACTACTGTTATTATATCAAAGTCATCCCTTGTTACAGATGTTACTAAACATCTTCCTGCTTTACTAGTATATCCGGTTTTTACTCCATTTACCCCATCTAAGTATCCTAGTAGTTCATTTGTGTTTGTTATGGTTTTTAAATTTCCATTTATGTTTACAGTGTATTCTCTTGTAGATACTACCTGTACTATTTTAGGATTTTTTAGTGCGTAATCTGTAATTATTGCAAGTTCTTTTGCTGTTGTATAGTGCCCATCTCTATCTAATCCATGAGGAGTTACAAAATGTGTGTTTTCTAATCCTAATTCCTTAGCTTTTTGATTCATTAGATTTGCAAAGTTCTCTACACTTCCTGCTATACTTATGGCTATTTCTACTGCTGCATCATTTCCAGAGCAAATCATTAAGCCGTATAATAAATCATTATATGTTATTTTATCTCCTGTATGTAGTCCTAATCTAGATCCTATTGTATTTGCCGCTTCCTTTGATACAATTACCTCCTCATTTAGTCTTTCTATTTCTATTTGCTCTAGCATAACAATTGCTGTCATTATTTTTGTGGTGCTTGCCATTGGTACAGGTACATCTTCATTTTTCCCCCATATTACTGTTCCAGAATTTCTATCATATATTATTGCAACCTTTGACAAAACTTTTAGTTCATTTGTGCCTTTTACTTCGTCTATAGCTTCGTCTAGCCATACATAATCCCATTCATCTGGGTCTTCTGTATATGCAAATGTAGTTAAATTAATGTTTAATAATACTATTAATAGAATTGTTGATAAAATTTTCTTAATTTTCATTTTAATTCACCTTGTATATTTATATTCACATCATTCTTCTTTTACTATAAAAATTTTATCATATTAAAAATTTTTATTCAATATGTTTTATATTAAAATTATTGACTTGTTTGTTCTTTTTGTTATATAATAAGATTTAATTTGGGAGGGTTATTATGCAAAAAAATTATGGTTTGAATGATGTTACAAAATTTAGTAGTATTAATGAAATGCTTGAAATTGCAGTAAAAGAAGCTGGTGATAAGATAGCATTTAAATATAAAGATGGTGGAAAGATTAAAGAGGTTTCTTATAAGGATTTTCAAAATGAAACCATCGCTTTAGGCACTGGTTTGCATTGGCTTGGTATAAATGATTCTCACATAGCTGTCATTGGGGAAAATTCTTACAACTGGCTTACTGTTTATTTGACTGTTTTGAAAAGCAATTCTGTTATTGTGCCTGTTGATAAAGAACTTCCTGTAAAGGATATTATTCATGTTTTGGAGCATAGTGACAGTCAGGTTTTATTTTATTCTAAAAAATTCGATAAGTGTATTGATGAGTTAGTAGAGAAATTACCTAATATTAAGTATTTTATAGGCTTTGGCTCTGCCGAAGATAATGGTAAACTTTTATCTTATTCTAAACTTTTAAAAAAAGGAAAAGAGTTGTATGAAGGCGGAGATACATCTTATTCTTCTATAAAGAAAACTGATACTAAAAAGTTAAAAATGCTTGTTTACACATCTGGCACAACTGGTATGGCTAAAGGAGTTATGCTTTCTGAACACAATTTAGTAAGTAGTGTTTATTATGGTCTTCAAGTTTCTACTGTTTATACTTGTTGTCTTTCAGTACTTCCTTACCATCACACATATGAAGCTGTTTCAGGCATTTTAGTAGCTCTTCATCATCATTGTACTATTTGTATAAATGATTCCTTAAAAGCAGTTTTGAAAAATTTGCAATTATATAAACCTGATTATATTTATTTAGTTCCTGCTTTTGCTGAGATTTTCTATAAAAAGATTTGGGCTAATGCTAAAGAAACAGGTAAAGATAAAATTTTAAAAATAATGCTAAAGATAAGTAATGGATTAAGAAAAGTTGGAATAGATTTAAGAAAACAATTATTTAAGTCTATTCATGGAGCCTTTGGGGGGAATTTAATTAAGATAGTTTGTGGTGGAGCCCCTATCAGACCTGAACTTGGTAAGTTTTTTAATGATATTGGATTAAATTTGATAAATGGTTATGGAATTACAGAGTGTTCTCCTCTTGTTAGTGCTAATAGAGATTATTTTAATGACTGTGCTACTGTTGGTGTTGTTCTTCCATGTTGTGAAGTCAAATTTGAAAATGTAACACCAGAGGGCGATGGCGAAATTTGTGTTAAAGGCGATATTGTAATGATGGGATATTATAAAAATCCTGAACTTACAAATGCAGTTTTAGTTGATGGTTGGTTTAAGACAGGAGATTATGGTAAATTTAATGATAAAAAACAATTGATAATAAATGGTAGAAAGAAAAATTTAATAGTTTTAAAAAATGGGAAAAATGTATTTCCTGAGGAAATTGAAAATTATATAATGGGAATTTCTTATGTTCAAGAGGTTATTGTGAAGGGTATAAAGGATGATGTTGGTGCAGAAATTGGTCTTGTTGCAGAAGTATTTTTAAATGATGATAAATTAAAAGAATTAAAAATTATTGATAAAGAAACTTCACTTAAAAGAGATATCGCAGAAGTTTGCAAGAGTTTGCCTGTTTATAAGCATATTAGTAAAATTATTATAAGAGATAAGGAATTTGATAAAACAACAACAAATAAGATTAAGAGATAAATTAATTCTTGAAAATTTATCCACAATTTATCCACTTTTAGTGGATAAATTGTGGAATTTTTATGCTTTATTTTAGTTTCCATATCATACTTATACTCTCTGCTACATCTATAATTCCTGTTGTAAGTAGTAATATTCCTGCTAGCATTGTTATTGAAATCATCGTTTCAAATGGATCTACAAGTATAATTATTCCTATTGCTAATGTGATTAATGATGATATTAATATTAGTACCCAACTTTTTTCATTTACGCTTCTTACATTAAATGAAAGTTGCATTTTTGTTATGCTCTTTATTATTATCCAAATTCCAACTAATACTGGTATTATTGCTATCATAACATTTTTGTTAATTAATATTAGACTTGCAATAATTATTCCAAATATTCCTTCTACTAATGCATTACTGTATATTTTTTGTTCTCTATCTGTTATAATATATAGTATTATGCTGAAAATTCCATCTAAAAGTATTCCTATTCCAAATATTGTTACAAATGTATCTAGCATTGCTACTGGTTTTATTATTAGTAGTATTGCTATAAGAATCATTATGATAGAAGTTAATATTGAGCGTTTTTCATATTTTTTTATGTATTCTAAAATCACTTTTTTTCACCTCTTTTCTTTCTTTTGTCTTTTAATAAATTTATTTTAGTATATGCTTTTGTGCTTATATTGAACATTGCATTTATAAATGGATTGTACACAACATACATTTCATTTATAAATTCCATAAATTCTGGATTGAAGCCTTTTTTAAACTTGTATACTCCGTATTGTGGATCATTTTCGTTCTTGAATCCTGATACTCCTCTAAAATCATACCAATCACATTCATTTTCAATTGCCCATTTTATCATTTCCCATTGTATTAAGTAGTTTGGCATTAAATTTCTATGTTCATTTGAGCTTCCTCCATACAAGTACCAAACTTTATTGCCATAATATATTGGAAGTGTTGCTGCTATTGGTTTTCCTTCATATTCTGCAATGTATATTCTTGCATGTTCTTCCCCCATTTCATCATATATTTTTTGAAAATATGATAATGGTCTTATGAAGAAATCGTCTCTTGAGCCTGTTGTTTTCATTATATCATAAAAGATTGGTAAGTCTTCTCTGGTTCCAATTCTAACCTTCACACCTTTTCTTCCTGCTAGTCTTATATTGTATCTGGTTTTTGATTCAAATGATTGCAAAAGCTCCTCTTCTGTTTTGTTTTTTACATTTAGCCTGAATACATATTTAGGTTGTAATACCTGTCCTATGTTTTTTATATTTTTTTTCGTTTTATATCCAAGCTCTATTATTATTTTTTTAAATTCTTCATCATTTTGTAAAACATCTGGGTCTAGTCTGAATATAAAGGCTTTATATTTTTTGGCTATTTCTCCGAGCTTTTTGGGTAAGTTCTTTTAAGGTTTCTTTATCGTGTATGTCACATACGAATCCTCTTGGAGCATACATTATATGTCTATTTATAACTGGTACCTTTCTAAGTAAAATACTCATTGTGCCTTTTATTTCTCCGTTTTTGTCTTTTACAATTATAAATTCATTTTTCCATTCTGTTTTAACTTTTGCCCATTCTGGTGATTGCATAAAATTTGTTTTTGGGTTTGTTTGTAAAAATTCTTTTAAATCCATGTTTTCTCCTTTTTTATTAAATATCATGTCTACTTAATATTTGTGCTGGTGTTTTTCTTACAACATTATATACTGGTAGTAAACCTATTATTAAGTTGAATATATATATGAATACTATTGTTGCTATTATTGACAACATATTTACTAAGAAAAAGCATGAAAAGTATGTTATTTGTGATAGTGATTTTAGTATATATGCCATTAATATTATTCCTGGAACGCTTGCAAGTGTTGTTATTGCTATGGTTTCTCCTGCAAACATTTTGTATATGTCTTTTTTCTTTATTCCTATTGCTCTTAATATTCCTATTTCTTTTATTCTTGATAGGAAGGATGAGCGTATCATTAAGAAAATCTCAATTAATGATATTGCAAGTATTATTGCTGAAACTATTATACTTGTTTTCATGTTTTCTTTTTTTGCTCTTAGATATTCTTTTTTACTGTTTTCATATGTGTTTACAACATTTAAATTCAAATTTCTAAAATCGTTTAGTGCTTTATCTTTGTCTGTTGCATACACCATAAATTCTTGTTTTTCTCTTATTAGTTTGTATTTTACTGTGTTATTGTTTACCAGATATTTATCTATGCCTTCTTGACTTTCATAGTATCCTACTACTGTAAGTTTTTTATCATTTACCATTGTTGATATTGTTTTATTTAAACGCATATCGTATTTGTGTGATATATTTACAATTACTTCATAATCGTTTTCTGGAAAACGTCCTTTTTTTAGTGTTATTTTGTCTTCATATAGCTTGTAATCTAATATTTGTACTGTTTCTGGTTCTTCTACATCACTTATATATATTTCACCTATCATCTCCATTTCGCTTGAGCTGTGTGCATTTTGGACAATGTTTATCAGCATTGTTGGATTTACATATATTGAAGGTGTTGAAAGGTCTACAATTCCTACTACTGTAAAATCTCCAATATTATCTAGTGTAAGTTGTTTACCTATCATATCTTCTGGTTTTAATATTCCAATCATTTGAAAATAACCGTATTCTTGATCTATTTGTCTTTGAATAATCATTTTGTCTAATATGATTTGTTTCTCGTTTTCAGGCATTACTCCACTTATTATATTTTCATTGCTTATCATATCTATGCTTGAAAGTGAGCCATTTACAGATAAGGTTATATCATTTGTTTGGTAGTATTCTCTTGGATTAAATTTAAATGATACCAGTGAACTACCTGGCAATATGTAGTTAATGTTTTCATTTTGTTCTAATGTTAAATACTCTTCTAGTGTCATATTTGGTTTCCTTATTTGTAAATAATTACTATTGTATTTTATAAAGTCCGTGTCTTTTACATTTAAGGTTGCACAAATACTACTTACGGCATACATTATAAACATTGATGATATGAAAAATCCTATAAGTAGAATTTTCTTTAATACGGAAAAGTCAAATACCTTTTTAAAACCATTAATTACAAGAGTTATAGGGTTTAGTATTGAGGAATATTTCTTTTTTACGTTTTTATCTATGATTTTGTCAAAATCAAATTTATATTTTTCTAATTCTTCTTTGCTTAATTTTTTATAGTGTTCATCTACCATTTCAATTCCAGAATTATTGTCTATTACTTCTATTTTTTCATTTTGATTTGTTTTAATATATATATTTCCATTTTTTAAAACGATATTTAAGTTTATTTGTTGCTTGTCTTCTGAATATACATTTACCTCTGTGTTTTCTGTCTCTATTTTTTGATGCTCCTTAAAATCTTTTAAATAAAATTTATTTTCTATTCTGTAATCTAGCTCGCTGTTGTGTTTGTTTTCATAATCCTTTACTATTTTCCCATCTTGAATTTCAACTATTCTACTTGCATAAAACTCAGCTAATTCTCTTTCGTGTGTTACTAGTATTACTAATTTTTCTTTTGATATTGCTTTTATTATATTCATTACTTCTAATGAGTTTTTGCTATCCAAATTTCCTGTTGGTTCGTCTGCTAATATTATATCTGGAGATTTTACAATTGCTCTTGCAATACCTACTCTTTGCCTTTCTCCTCCTGATAGCATTGCTGCTGGTCTGTTTTTATATCTATGCATTCCTACTTTTTCTAAGCAATAGTATACTCTCTTTTTTATTTCCTCTTTGTTTTTTATTCCTATCATTTTTAAAACAATGGCAACATTATCATATACGCTCATATTTTCTATCAATTTATAGTCTTGAAAAATATATCCTATACTTAAATTACGTATTTTATCTACTTTTGATGGAAGTTTTGATGATATTTTTTTATTGTTTATATATATTTTTCCTTTTTGTATCTTATCTAATCCTCCTATTACATTTAACAAAGTAGTCTTTCCTGAACCACTTGGCCCTAGAAGTGCAACTAGTCCGGTGTCTTCCATTTTTAATGAGATATTGTTTATAACGTGAATTTGGTTTTTCTTATGTCTGTTAAAATATTTGTTTACTTTTGAAATCTCAATCATAGTTACACCTCCCCGTTGTATGTTTTAATGCTTGAGTTTTTGAATAGTTTTTTAGCATATTTTAGGCTTATTATATATGACATTACTATGAGTATTATATATAAAATTATATAGTCTTTTATTTTTAGATAGTCTACAATTGTTTGTATAAAGCTCAAATTAATTATTTGTTTTGCCTGAAGTATTATTACTACGACAGAAATTAAATAGGCTAAATTCTCAACTATTAATAATTCTATTATTAGTAATTGTTTAGATATTTTTCTAGTTGCTCCTAACATTCTTAATGTTGCAAAATATGTGTTTCTTGATTTTAGGATAACTTTTATTATGAAGTAGGTTATAAAGAATAGTGTTATTATTAGAAATATTGTTACTATTGTTTGGAATATCTCAACCACCTGTGCTTGTCCACTCTTTGTTAGAGTATCTTTAATAATTAAAGTGGTATATCCTAAATTTTCTAGTTCTGCTCCGGTATCTCTTAATAGTTCTACCTCCTTGACAAATACACTTGATTGATATGAAGGTTTATCAAATAGTTTATTATAATCTTCTGGATTTATGTATATTGAGCCATTGTTCATTTCGTATTCTTCACCAACTAGTGATTTTATGTTATATTTTGTATATGTTCTTGCTATTTTTAGTTCTAGTTCTTCTTTATAATATAAGTTGTCTATTTCAATTTTTATTGGTTTGTTTTTACATGAACCACTTGGTACTTCATAGTTTAAATCATTACTTACATATGCTTTTCCAACTGGTACATTTTCACTTGTTTTTATCTTAAAATATGGGTTATATATGTTTGATTCATAGTACTTGTTTTGGAAAAGTATCTTTATTTTGCTATATCTTTGATTTATTTGAAATCTCATTTGATTTAGTATGTTATCACTTACATATATATTATTGTTACCATAATATAAGCTTGAATCCATATATTTTATACCAACTATTTGCATTGGTATTTTTTCATTTATAGTTCCAGTATATAAATCCATTAAATATACTGTTGTGTTCCCTAAATTTTTAGCTAATTCCTTTATGTAATATCTATCTTCATATTCTTCTATTATTACTTCATTATCATTTTCTGGCATTCTTCCTACATCTACATTTCCTTTAAAGCCTTTTATGCTTGATGCATTTCCATATATGCTTAAGTATTTTTTGTCTGTTAAACTTATTTCATTATCTAATAAGGCATCATCTTTTACTATATAATCTATATTGTTTAAGTTTTCTATTTGTGCATAATTTTCAGAACTTAATGGTGTATTATCTTTCTTTTTTATTACTATTCTGTTCTCACTACTGTTTCGGAATAAATAATTACTTCCATCTATATCTGATAAATGTTTTTGCTTTCTGCTGTTTGCATATTGTGTCATTATTGCAGAGGTCATAAATAAGAATACTATAAATAACAATATAAATTTTGTTTTTATATTGAAGGTGTTTCTAATTCCTAATCTTAATCTATTAATTTTCGTGATGTTTTTATATTCAACTTCATTTGCTTTTGCTGTACTTTTTGTTTCTTTTATCTTCTTGTCTTCAATTATTCTACCATCATGCATTGTTATTTTTCTTGTTACGTATTTTTCAATTTGCTCATAGTTATGTGTAACTATTACTACTAGTTTGTCCTTTGCTATTTCACTAAGTAGCTTTATTGTACTTTCAGCAGCTTCTTTGTCTAGGTTTCCTGTTGGTTCATCTGCAATTATTATTGGTGTTTCTTTTGCTAAAGCTCTAGCTATTGCTACTCTTTGTTTTTGACCTCCAGACAATTTTGACACCTTTGTATTTCTAAACTTGTATAAATCTACCTTTTTTATTAATTCAATAACTTTTTTCTTTATTTTTCTCTTTTTATAACCATTTAATAGAAGCACAAGTTCTATATTTTGGTAAACTGTGTAACTGTTCACTAAATTAAATGTTTGAAAAATGTTTCCTATGTATTTTCTTCTAAAATCTTCGAAATCCTTTTCGCTGTAATGGCTTGTTTCTTTGCCATTTACATACATTTCTCCTTCTTCATAAGTATCTAGTCCACTAATTACATTTAATAGTGTTGATTTTCCACTGCCAGATTCTCCTGTAATTGCTATAAATTCGCCAATATCCAGTTTTAAGTTTACTTTTGAAAATCCAGTTGCAATTACACCTTTGTTATAGTAAAATTTAGAAACATTTTTTAACTCTAACATTTATATCCTCCAATTTCTATATACTCTTTAGCATATCATACAATTTATGTATTGGTAATCCCATTATTGTGAAGAAGTTTCCATCTGTTTTTTTAATGTGAACTCCAAATTCACTTTGTGCAGCATATCCGCCTGCTTTATCATATGGTTTTCCTTCATCTATCCATTTTTCAATTTCTTCATCTGTCATTTCTTTGAAGTACACGTCTGCTATATCATAGTCTAATTGTTCCTTGTATTCTCCGTTTTTTTGAGATATAACACATATACTTGTAATTACTTGATGTTTGCTATTGCTTAAGTCTCGTAGCATTTCTATAGCCTGCTCTCTTGTATGTGGTTTACCATATATTTTATTATCTTTAATTACCATTGTATCTGAACCAATAACTGCTCTATCTCCTGTAGTTTCGTCAAATACAGATTTTGCTTTTATATATGCTAATCTTTTAGATTGCTCCGTAATAGATAAGCCCTCTTCAAAAGTTTCATCACTGTTGCTTGGTTTTGTTTCAAACTTTATTCCCATCATTTCTAAAAGTTCTCTTCTTCTTGGAGATTCAGATGCCAATATGATTTTCATTTTATTTCATCCCTTTCACGAGGTGATTATATCATAATTTTAGATAAAAAAATAGTGCGATGTTAAAAAAATTAACATTGCACTATTTTTTTACATTCCTGTTTTAGGTAATTTTATCACCTCTCTTTCTATCTTTTTTTCACTTTTTATTTGTTCTACTTCTAGTTCTGTTTTTGGTTTTTCTACTTCTACTACTTCATTATTTTTTAGGTTATTTACTGTTATTTTTGTTTCTTCATTTAGTTTTAAATCTACTTCTATTAATTTATCATACACTTCATATCCTTCTAAAGTTTCCATTTCTTGTATGTAGTATTTTCCTGGTAGTAAATTTTCTATTATGATTTTACCCTCTTCGTTTGTTTTTAAATTTGAGTATATTACTTCTTTATTTTGATTTAGTAGTTGAAAATTTACTCCTGCAAGTGCTTTTTTGTTTTCTTGATTTTGTTTATATATTATTATTTTAGTTGCATTTTCAAAGTAGTATTCTGTTTTGCTTCCGCTTCCCGTTTCATATATGTTTCCAGTTACTGCAACATTTTGTAATGTACGGTCTTCAGAAAGTCCAAATAGTATTGGTTTTGTAGCGACTTCTCCTGTTACATTTATTGTAAAGGTTCCATCTTTTTCTATGTTTTTTATGGGGATTAATATTTTAAATTTTTCTTTGCCTTTGAATTCAGTTTTTGGAGTGTTTTCTAAATCTGTTATTTTCATTCCTTCAATTAAGTCTCCTGATACTTCTATTTTGTAATTACTGATTCCGGCTGCTGCTGTTACTATAAATTCCTTTGATACGAAGTTTGAATTAATATTATCTACTTTCCAAGCTGAATTACTAGCATTTATTTTAAGTGTACTACTTGGCTTAGTTTCTTTTGATGTTCTTGCAACATTTACTATGTGTTTTAATGCGTTTAAGGTTCTGTCTCCTGCACCTGCACCTCCTGAAAAATAGCTATTAGGATCTCTTCCATACACAGCGCAGTATACGGCTTGTCTTGTTGCTAAATATGCCTCCTCTTTTGTTTCACAACCCAATTCTTTAGGTGTTTTATATGGATATCCATTTATTATTGTTCTCCAAATTTCCATATTGGTAATTTCATTATCTATATTTACATTATATGAAAAGTTTTCTGTTGCTCCTTCTAACTCTAAATTTAGACAATATACTGGATGTTCTACTCCATCTTTTGTATATGCAAGTGGAATACAAGTTAAATCTATTCCCTCTCTTATTAAGAGATTATTATATCGTGGTTTTCCATAAACTGTTATTGTGTTACCTGCCGCATTGCTTACTATTGGAAATATTACGGCTAGTAGTATTATCATTAGTATTAGTATTACACCTATTTTTTTTATTTTCTTCATATTAATTTCCTTTCTTTTAATTTTGTTATACTTTCTCTATTGCTTGTACGCAAAGTCGTTTGTTAGGTTTATTTCTTACACATGTTATTAGTGTGATTTTGTTTTCCTCAGTTTTTTGCAAATATGACCAGTCTGTTTCATCAATAATTGTAGATAAGATTACTTCATAGGTCTTTGTTCCATATTGTGTTTTATAATATATTTCATCACCAAGTTTTAAGTCTTTAATTTTTTCAAAATAATTAATTGGGAATCCGCCTGTTATGGGCAGCAAGTCCTACATTGCCTTTCCAAAAGGCTGTATTTATAAAATGTCCTACGTATTTTTTCATAACTTCTTGTGTTGTATCTTGTGCTATTGGAGCTATTAAGTTTATATTAGGAATTTCAACCTGCCACAACTTTTCATTCAAACCACTTGTATTTTTAAGGAGGGTTTCAATTTTTTCATCTTCATCTATTACTATAGTTTCTTCTTTTTGTGTTCCTTCATAACTATTTTCTTCTGTATGTCTATTGTTTTGTAAGCTCTCATATGCTAAGTTTACTGTAGTTAATGTAAATATTATTAGAATTATAGTTATGAGGCTTACAGTTAATTTTGTGTAATTTTTTATGCATTTCACCTCTTTTCAATATTAAAATCAAATTTTGTTTTTTTGGATTTTTAGAATAAAAGAACTTTATTCTTTTCCTAGAAATTATTTTGAAATTGCTTTCGCAATTAAAGATGTAATTATTCTAGCATACATTTTTTAGTTTGTAAAGAAAAATCGTTCGACAAAATTCGACAAAAAAAAAGACAGTTTTTACTTAATTCTTCTGCCTTTTTTATCTTTCTATTTTATCTCCTTCTGACCTGCCGATTGATGTAATTTGCTGATTTTGTTGAATAGGAGGCTTTTTTTTTGAGCCCCTAAATTATCATTTATTAGCATACTATCTATCCATTCTTGCCTTTTTTCCGCTAATGTTGGTTTTCCTGGGTTTAGTGTTTTCTGAGTTCTTCCTTTTTTATGTAAAAGTTCTTGTATTGTATAATATACTCTATCTCTTATTCCCATAATTAGTTTCGCATCTTTAAATGTCCTTGTTGTTTTTTTTGCTTGTTTATATAGCTCTACTTGTTTTTCAGTGCTTAAAGTACTATCTTTAAGTTTTTTTAAGTAATATACTATAATTGGTATATTATTTCCTTCGTCGTTTTTCATTTTTTTCTCCTTATATGCATTTTAAAATGCTACTTGTTTAAGCTATTTAGCTTCTTACAAGTTTCTAAATAATTACGTAGTTGCTCTTCACTATCTGCTAATGCTCGTACAATATTTATATCAAATGAGTAATTGTTAATACTACTTAAATTATATCTCTCCAATATATTTTGTAGTTCATTTTCTTCCGGCTCTAAGCTGAGTTGTGTTATGCTTTTTACTCCTTCTGACATAGAAATTACTTCAATTCCTTCTTCACTAACTACAATTTTTTCTACTGTTTTGTTCATGTTTCCTCCATCTCATTCTTTTGTAAACATATACCCTCTATTTATTAGTTTAGCATAATAAAGTTTTTTTTTCAATAACTTTATTCTTTTTTGTTGACTTTTTTTTATTTTGTTTATATATTAATAAATGTGAGGTGTTTAGATATGATGTCTGATATTGAAATTGCCCAAAATACTGAAATGAAGAATATAAATGAAATTGCAATGGAGTCCGGTATTGATAAAAAGTATCTTGATCAATATGGAAATTATAAAGCCAAGATTGATTTATCTTTACTAGATGATTTAAATAAGAAAGATGGCAAACTGATACTTGTTACTGCTATTAATCCAACTCCTGCTGGAGAAGGTAAAACTACAACTACCATCGGTTTAGCAGATAGTCTTAAAAAACTCGGAAAAAATGTAGTTATTGCATTACGAGAACCTTCTTTAGGTCCTGTATTTGGCATTAAGGGTGGTGCTACTGGTGGTGGATATGCTCAAGTTGTACCAATGGAGGATATCAATTTACATTTTACTGGCGATTTTCATGCAATAGGTACGGCAAATAATTTACTTGCTGCCATGCTTGATAACCATATATATCAAGGAAATAGTTTAAATATTGACCCTACAAAAATAACCTGGAAAAGATGTGTAGATATGAACGACCGTCAACTTCGTTTTGTTCAAGATGGTCTTGGTGGAGAGAAAAATGGTGTTCCACGTGCGGATGGTTTTGATATTACAGTTGCATCTGAGGTAATGGCAGTTTTCTGTTTGGCTACTTCTATGAAAGATTTAAAAGCAAGACTTTCTAAATTGATTGTTGGATATACATATGAGGACAAACCAGTAACAGCAGGAGATTTAAAAGCTGAAGGAGCTATGACTGCTCTCTTAAAAGATGCTTTTAAACCTAATTTAGTTCAAACCCTTGAACATACACCTGCAATTGTTCATGGAGGTCCTTTTGCAAATATTGCACATGGTTGCAATTCTGTAATAGCTACAAAGATGGCAATGAAGCTTGGAGACTTTGCTGTGACAGAAGCTGGTTTTGGTGCCGATTTAGGGGCTGAAAAATTTTTAGATATTAAATGTAGATTGGCAGGTTTGAAACCTAGTGCAGTTGTAATAGTTGCAACCATTAGAGCTTTAAAAATGCATGGTGGAGTGAATAAAGAAGATTTAAATATGGAAAATTTAGCAACATTAGAAAAAGGAATTCCAAACTTATTAAGACATATTCACAATATAAAAGATGTATATAAACTTCCAGCCGTAGTTGCACTAAATAAATTCCCTACAGACACACAAGAAGAAATTGATTTTGTTGTTAATAAATGTAAAGAGCTTGGCGTAAAAGCTGTACTGTCTGATGTTTGGGCAAAAGGTTCAAATGGTGGGCTAGAGCTTGCAAAAGAAGTAATGAACCTTTGCAATGAAGAAAACAATTTCGAGTACAGCTATGAATTAGAAGACTGTATTAAAAATAAAATAGAAAAAATAGTAAAGAAAATTTATGGTGGAAGTGGAGTAAAGTTTACTTCCGATGCTGAAGAGCAAATTAATTGTTTGACAAATCTAGGCTTTAGTAACCTTCCTGTCTGTATTGCCAAAACACAATATAGTTTTTCAGATGATATGACTAAGCTTGGTGCACCTGAAAACTTTGAAGTAACTGTAAGAGACATAAAAGTTTCTGCTGGTGCTGGTTTCATTGTAGCTTTGACTGGTTCTATTATGACAATGCCTGGTCTTCCTAAAATTCCAGCAGCAGAAAAAATTGATGTTTTACCAAATGGAAAAATTATCGGCTTATTTTAGTCAACCATTATTAATTCACTATTCATTATACTATTCATAATCATGGATTACCCTCAAGGAAGTAGTCCATGATTCCTATATAAATTCCCCATGCAAGTTTATCCTGATACTCTTCTTGTTCTAACAGTGCTTTTTCTTCTGGATTTGATAAGAACCCACATTCTACTATTGCTGTTGGAATTTCAACATGCTCTATTATATATACATTTTCTATTTTTAAAGATTCTCTCTTGTTTTCCTTTTGAATTGTTTGGTTTAACCCTTGTTGTAAGCTTTTAGCTAATTTTTTACTATATTCGTTTCCATTTTTGAAAAAGGTTTGCCATCCCCAATATTGATTTTGAGGTATTTTGTTTAGATGTATTGATACAAATATATCCGCTTGTGCTTCATTTCCTATTTTAACTCTATTTTTTATGTCAGAAACTTTTTTCTCTTTTAATGTGTTCTTGTCTAAATCATATATGCCATTTTCATCTGAACGGGTTAATATTACTGTGCTTCCCGCTTGTTCTAATAATTTTTGAACTTTCAATGTTATTTTTAAATTTATGTTAGCTTCAGATGTGCTATCTACCGTTGCACCACCGATCTTCTCCACCGTGTCCTGCATCTAAGACTATTACTTTTTTATTTACTGGAAGTGCTACTGTTTCTTTAGTTTTTAAATTTTTTACTGGTTTTATTTTGAAAGCTATTGTTGATATAACTAGACATATTAAAATTATATATATTCTTTTTTTATTTAATATAAGCATACAAGAAGACCCCCATATAAATTATATGACGGTCTGATTATGAAAATTACTATTTTGTATGTATTTTAATGTTTTCTTCTATCTATTGCATAACAACTTCCTTTATGTTTTTTTGCTATATGCTTAACTTGTGCTCCCACTTCTCCTATTTCTAATACATTTGCAAATCTATTTTCATCTACTACAACTACACCTATAGATATTGATGTTAATGGGAAATGCTCCATTTTACCTTTTCTATTTTGAATTTTAAAGTATCCTCTATTTAAATCTTCTTCTGTAAAGAAATATCTTACCTTCTTGTCAAATTCGGATATTATTTTTTTACATATTTCTTCATATTCTACGTCACTATCTAGTATTGCAACAAAGTCATCTCCACCAATATGGCCTACAAACATGTTTGATTTTTCAGTGTTATTAACATTTGCAAGTATTGATTTCGCTGTAAATTTTATTATTTCATCGCCTTTTAGAAATCCATATTCATCATTATATGCTTTAAAGTTATCTAAGTCCAAATACAAAACTGTAAATTTTTCTTTTCGCAATAATCGCTTTTTTAGCTCTGTTTGTATCTGTACATTTCCTGGTAGTCCTGTTAATGGGCTGATTGTTCTATTAACTACTAAAAGTCTGAATATATTTCTTATTCTGTAATATAAATACTCTATTCCCATCTTTTTATCTACATAGTATTCTACATAGTTCTTTGCAAGATCCATTTTAAATTCTTTATCTTGTTTTGATGATACTACTATTATTGGTATTATGTTATTATCTTCGTTTGTTCTTATTTGTTTGCATAATTCTATTGAGTCTATATTTATTGTATCATCATTTATTATAATTAATTGTGGTAAATTCTTTAGTATACTTTGTATATCATTTGCTGATATTCTTTTAAATTTTAAGTTTCCATGCTCGATAAATTTTTCTTTTAATTCTTCTGTTAATTCTACATGTTCATCTATTACATATATTTCTTGGAACATTGTTTTCTCCTTTTAAATTTTAACATATTTAGGGTCATCTTTAAATTCTTTACTTGGCATTTCTTGCGTATATGCTGAAACTTCTACTGAATATTCTCCTTGTTCAATATTTATATTCATTTCTAGGTTTGTTGTACTTAATTTATATTCCGGATTGTTTTCATCATATACAAATTCTTGTCCGTTTATTTTTATAATTACCTTTTTGAAGCCACTATCATGTTTTACTTTAATGTTTAATATATTGCCACTTTCTGTTTGGTATACAACATATTCAAAGGTTGGTTTAGATATTCCTTTAAACACTTTTTCTTTTGTACGTACTCCTCCTTCTAAATCTGTAGCTGTAATAAATAGTCTATTTTTTCCTCTCTCTGCTTGTGTTATTGTAATTAATTCTTTTTGGTTTTCTGTGTCAGGTTCTGTCACTATTTCTTCTGTGATTTCTCCATTCTCTTTTTCCCAATGATAAATTATATTTTTCATTCCTTTGTTACTACGAGCTATTATTTTTAGTTTTACATTTTCATTTCTTACACTTTCTTCCTCTGGATTGTTAGGGTCTACAATTATTTCTCCCTCTTGTTGAATTTCAAATATATCTATTGTTGGTTTGTCTGGATCATAGTCTCCTACTTTAAATTCTTGTTCAAGTTCATTATAGCTATTATCTAAAGCTGTTGCTTTTAAGTGTAGTACATTATAATCCCCACTTGGTATATCAAGTGTTTTTGTAACTTTTGTAGAGCCATTCATATTAATTTCATTTACAGTTTCTTCATTCCACCAATATGCTACTTTATTTAATCCATCATCATATGATATGTTTATTATAGCTTTATTATCTTTTTCTTCTACTGAAATGTTTGGCCTATTTAAATTGGCTATGTTTATGTTTTTCTTCTGATTTCTTTCTTTCGCCATACCAAAAATTTTTGCAATAATTATAATCATTGCAAATACTAGTATTATAATAGAAAATATAATTATTATTTTTTTCATATCTAATATGTCACTGCCTGTTCTATGTGGTCTTCTACTTCTATTTCCATTTCCACTTGATAAAATTTGATTCATATTTTTTCTTCCTTTTTTATTTATATAATAAATTATAACATAAAAAAAACATATTTGTAAATATATTTTTTTATTATTCACATATTTATCCTCTCTATTCATATATTTAATTATGAAAGGGTTGATTTTAAATGAATAATAATATTGATATGAATAAGTTGTTGCAGGCTTTATCAAAAATGAATAAAAATGAATTAGAGGCTGGAATTGCAAAAGCCAACCAAATTTTGCAAGGTAAAAGCAAAGAAGATATTTTAAAAGAATTTAATCAGAATAATAAATAAGGAGTTTTTTGTTGTGAATGATGATTTATCTAGTATTTTTGAGAAATTTAATATAAATAAGGATAGTATTTCTCCTGAGATGATAGATAATATTATGGGGGTACTTAATAATGCCTCAAATAGTTCATCAAACTCCGATGGTTCTTCTACTGCTACTTCTCCTGATATTGATATAGATACTATTTTAAAGATAAAATCTATAATGGACAAAATGAATTCTAAAAGTGGTAATCCTCGTTCCAAATTATTGTATGATCTTAAACCTTTCTTGAATGAAACTAAACAAAATAAGGTAGATCAGTATATTAAAATGGATAAAATGGTAGAGTTATTACCACTAATAGGTGGTGATTTTAATACCTCCCTATATAGTGATAATAAGGCTTTATTATTTTCTTTAATTGCATTATTATTTTAGAACAATAAAGTCTTCTTCTACTTGTGCAAATTGTTTAGTTTCTTCTAGGTCTTCTTTTTCTATTTCTTTTAACATATTTGCTATTCTTAGTTGTGCACTTTCAATTTTATGGCTTGCTATTATAGCTTTTTTGTTGCCTTTTGCTCCTGCATGTGCTAATCCTCTTAAAACGCCTAATACTACTATATTATCTCCCGCAATAATTTCTGCTCCATTATTTACATCTCCTAATATAACTATACTTCCTTCAACTTCAATTCTTTGTCCTGATCTTATTCCTCCTTGTAGGAAATATGTTTCTGAAGTTTGAACATTTTGTTCATATACTTTTTTTATTCCTGCAAGTCCTAGTTTGTTTATATTATCAAATTGTATGTCTACATTGATTTCCTTTTTTATAATGCCTCTAATTTCTTCCATTTCTTTATCTCTCAAAAATTTCCCTGATACTTTTATAGGGTTTTTGGCTTCTTTATATAGTTTTTTTAATACTGGAAGCTTTTTTTGTAAAGCTTCTATTATTTGTTCTTGGGTTGCCTCTTCACTTATTTTCAATATTATTTCATTTTTTTTCATATTAACTAATATAACACTTCTCATTTTATATCTTCCTCACAATCATTCATTAATTTCTATATATGGCTTGACTTTTTCGTTTTCTTTTATTTCTTCATTTAATCCAAAATATGCCTCCATAATTTCTTTAGTTACTTCTGCACTGTAATAGCCATGAGAACCATTCTCCACAAATACCACAACTGCTATTTCTGGGGTTTCATATGGTGCAAAGCCTACAAACCATGCATTTATTTTATCTCCTGCTTCTGCTGATCCTGTTTTTCCTCCTATTTGTATGTCGAAATCTTTGAATATTGAATATGCCGTACCCCCTTCCTCTGTAACTGATTGCATTCCTTCTAATACAGTTTTCAAGTTTTCTTCTTGCAAATTTAAATTTTGAATATTATTTTCTTTAATTCCTAGCTTGTTATTTACATAGGTCTCTACTTCTTTTTTATCTATGGTTTCGCCTTTACTATTTATTACATCTTTAATAATACTTACGTCTACTTGCTTCCCTCCATTTGTAAGCATCGCAATGTATCTTGCCATTTGTAGTGGGGTAAAATTATTTTCTGCTTGTCCTATAACTGCTGACAATGTATTCCCATAGTACCAAGTTTCTCCTAATTTATCATATAGTGTTTTTCCTGCAAGAGTACCAGAGTTCTCTCCTGGTAGTTCAATATTTGTCTTTTGTCCTAATCCAAAATATGTTGCATATTCTTCTATTTTACTTATTCCTATTCTGGTACCTACTTCGTAAAAATAGCAATTGCATGATTTTTGAATGGCTTGTGATACTGTTAGTCTTCCATGTCCTCGTCCATATGTTGTATAATACCAACAGGTTGGTTTATATCCTTTAGGGTATATTCCTGTACATTCTATTAGTTCATTTTTGGTTATTTTCCCTGTTTCTAAACCCGCTATTGCAGGTATCATCTTAAATATTGAGCCTGGAGCATATGCACTTTGTATTGTTCTATTTAATAATGCACTTTTCCCCTTAGCTGTATATTCTAACCATTTTTCTGTTGATATCCCTTCTACAAATAGTTGGGGTTCAAATGTTGGATAACTTACAAGAGCAATTACTTCTCCTGTTTTTACATTTAATACTACAGCTGCTCCAGTATTGACTTCTCTTTTTTTTCCAAATCCACCATTGTTTATTTTCTCTATGTTTTTTCTTAATGCTTCTTCTGCTACTTGCTGGACTTTTGCATCAATTGTTAATACAACATCTGTTCCTTTTATTGCTTCTTGAGTGATATATTCTCCTGTTGTCGTTCCATCTATTGACATATCTGTTTGTTTTAGACCATCTGTTCCTTTTAAATAATTCTCACAAACATATTCTATTCCTGTTTTTCCTATATAATCATCTAGTGAATATCCTTCATTCTTATCATATTCATCTTTATCTATCTTGCCAACATATCCTAAAGCGTGTGCTGCTAAGTCTCCATAATAGTATTTTCTAACTGGCTTATATTCTATATCAAATCCTGGAAAATTATTGTTCATTTCTTCAAATTGTGCTACACTCTTTTCACTTATATTTGAGGATATTTCATAGCCTCTCATTGCGGTATATCCACTTTTTTCTATTCCATATCTAATTCCTATTATCTTTCTTGCAGTTTCTATATTATATTCTTCAAGTTTGTATTTTTTTATATAATAATTTAATGCCTGTTCTGCTGTTGTTTGTTCTTCTAAGTTATTTGTTTCTAGCCATTTTTGTATATTTTCATGTTTGTATTCTACTGGATTAATATTTATTGGAAATTCATCCTTATATGTATCTCCACTATTTTCTAGAATATTAATTGTATTTAGAATGGCTCTATTTAAGTTTTCTTGGTCTATTTTGCTTTTATATATTTTTAAAGAATATTTTATTTTATTGCCAGCTAATATATTTCCATTACAATCTAATATATTCCCTCTAGCTGCTTTTATTGTGATTTCACGTGTTAATCTTGAGTTTGCTCGTTCTAAATATTCTTCTCCATGCACTATCTGTAAATTAAATAATTGTATTATTAAAATTATTCCTATTATATATACTATTATTGATAGTATATTATATCTTACATTTTTTTTATTTAAAGTCGCCAATTTATTCCTCCTAATAATACTTCATTAATGACTTATTCTCTTTGAATATTTCTTCTGTTTTGTTACCTAGCTTTTGTATTAAAGGATAAAATATTATAATTAAAATTGCATTATATGTTGCTTCAATTGTAACTATTTTCATGAATTGTGTGAAAACTGGTGATGCTCCTAATAATATTATTTGTAGTGTATAGTTTATTATTTCGCATAGTATTGTTACAGCAGTAGACATCAGCATAAAGGTGATTCTGCTTTCTTTAGAAAAACTCTTATCTAAGATTCCTCCAATTAATCCAGATATTCCTAGCATTATCGAATTAAAGCCAATTCGTTTTCCTATAAATAAATCTAGCAAAAATCCAAATATAATTCCTAGTAGCACTCCATATCTTCTTCCTAGAAATAATCCTATAAATAGAACTAGAATTATAAATAAGTTTGGTTGTATTCCTGCAATATTATACCAATTAAAAAAATTTGTCTGTAGAAAATATATGAATAAAAATGCAATAAAAAATACTATTATAGTTAATGCTCTTTTCATGAAATCTCCTTTTTCTAGAACATTATTATAACAGTATTTTTTTAAATTTTCAAGAGTTATATGTCTCTATATTGTTTATATTTGATAAATCCTATAGCTCCTATTATTGAAATAATTATTATTGGTATTATATATGTTTCTACTCCTGTTTGTGCTATTTTACCATCTTTTGCTGTTGTATTAGTTTTATTTACTAAATTATTATTTTGATTTATGCTTACTTGGTTATTATTTGTTTGGTTGTTATTGTTTTGATTATTTTGATTTGTGTTTGTTTGACTATTATTATTTTGATTTGTATTTCCCTGATTGTTGTTTGAGTTATTATCATCGTCAGAAGTATTGTTTCCATTTGATATTACTGTTATTTGTACTTTTGCTGTTACTGTTCTTCCATTTTCAGTGTATGTAACTGTTATATGTGTATGGTTTGTTGTTAGTGCCGTTATAGGAAAACAGTTATAGTTGTTTATGTTTTCTCTACTTCCGTCACTATATGTTGCTGTTACTACCATTCCTGTTTTATCAAAAGTTTCTCCCTCTTTATATACAATTTTATTTGGCATTTGTGTTATTTCTATATTTGTTAAGATTTTTTGTTCTGGTGTTGGCTTAGCATTTACTGTTATATTTACTTCTGCAGTTTTTGTTATATTTTTCTCTGTATAGCTAATTACCACTTTTGTATCTGTTGTTTTCAAGCTTCCTGTTGGACTATATGTATAATTTGTTATTACTGCTCTTGTATTATCACTATATATTGCTACTACCATCATTCCTGTTTTGTCAAAAGTTTCTCCCTCTTCATATACTGTCTTGTTTGGCATTTTTGTTATCTTTATATTAGTTAGGTTTTTTTCAACTGGTGGTGGTGTTGGCTTAGCATTTACTGTTATATTTACTTCTGCAGTTTTTGTTATATTTTTCTCTGTATAGCTAATTACCACTTTTTTATCTGTTGTTTTCAAGCTTCCT
>JABLTK010000534.1_pt1 | contig 40738 bp, 37 predicted proteins | sample 7160131 | NCBI WGS metagenome assembly JABLTK01 (sample SAMN14651221, study PRJNA627086) | human gut metagenome | isolation source: feces | host: Homo sapiens
ACATATATAACCTAATGTTCTTACTACCTGCTTTTGTAATATATATCTACTTTGAAAAACCTAGTATAGACTTCTACCTAATATCATTATTAATGACATTCCTACTACCAATCATCCCAACAATCGCATCAAGTATTCTAGGATATATTGCTAAAATGATATCATCAAAATCAAATAAAAAAAGATTAGTTCAAACAGTAGTGACACTTCTAATATTTATAGCAATATTCATACTTAGTTATAACTTAAACAAATACTTAGAAAACATTGCAACACACGCTAAAAGTATTAACGAAGTAATAACAAAAACATACCTACCCGCAGGACTATACATAGACTTAATAACAAACTATAAAACAACCGACTTAATAAAAATACTACTAATAAACATAATCCCACTAGCAATATTCATCTACATTGGACAAAAATATTACTTCAAAATAGTATTCAATTCTAAAGAAGCAAAAATAAGTAACCAATCAAAACCAATCAAATATAATAAAAACACTAAACTAAAAGCATTAGTAATAAAAGAGTTAAAAAGATACCTATCATCACCAATCTATATGATGAATACAGCCTTTGGATACATCATAATCCTAGTCCTTTCAATAGCATTATGCTTTAATGACAAAATAATAAATAATTTAATACTATCTCAATATGGACTTACAACAAACATATCAATAACATTCATATACTTCTGTATGGTACTAATAATGATATCTATGACATCAATTACATCATCATCTATATCACTCGAAGGAAAAACAATTAATATAACAAAAAGCCTACCTATAAAAACATCAACAATAATGAAATCAAAAATAATATTCCCATTCATAATAGAACTACCATTCATTATACTAAGTGAAATAATCTTCTTCATAAAGTTTACCCCAACCATACAAGAAACAATTCTAATAATTCTAACATCACTAGTAACAATAGCATTCCAATCAGTACTAGGCCTAATTATAAACCTAAAATATCCCAAATTAAATGCCTCAAGTGATACTGAAGTAGTAAAACAAAGCATGAGCGCAACCATATCAGTATTTTTAGGACTAGGTATATCAATCATTCTCATACTCATCATGATTAAATTAAATAAAATACTAACCATCCCAGGACAAATGTTAATATCATTAATAATCTTAATAGCATTAACAACAATTCTATACATTATACTTATGAATAAGACATCAAAAGAATATCAAAAACTAAATATCTAAGGAGAAACCATGGAAAATATAATTGAAATAAAAAATTTAACTAAAAAATATAAAAATAAAAAAGCAGTAGACAACCTTTCCTTAGAAGTCCACGAAAAAGAAATACTAGGACTACTTGGACCAAACGGAAGTGGAAAAACCACTACCATAAACTGCATTCTATCACTATTAAACTATCAACAAGGAAGCATCAAAATACTAGGCAAAGAAATGAAACCAGACTCATACGATATCAAAAAACAAATCGGAGTAATATTTCAAGAAATCGCCGTCTTCGAAGAACTAACAGTCTATGAAAATATTGATTATTTCTGTTCCCTATATATAAAAGACAAAAAAACAAGAAAAAAATCAATCGAAGAAGCAATTGATTTAGTGGGACTAAAAGACTATGAAAAATATTATCCCAAACAACTATCCGGAGGACTTTTAAGAAGACTAAACATAGCATGTGGAATCGCTCATAAACCTAAAATAATCTTCCTAGATGAACCAACCGTAGCCGTAGATCCCCAAAGTAGAAACAACATCCTCGAAGGAATAAAAAAACTAAATAAAGCAGGAGCAACAATAATCTATACAACCCACTACATGGAAGAAGTAGAAATACTATGCGATAGAATAATAATTCTAGACAAAGGAAAAATAATTGCCGAGGGAACTAAAAACACTCTAAAAAAGAAAACAAACATCGAAGAAAAAATAACAATCGAAACAAAACTAAAAAAAGAAGAATTAAAACAAATTGAATCATTCGAAAATGTTCTAAATATAAAACAAGAAGAATCAACAGTAATAATTACATACAAAAAAGGACAAAACAATCTAAAAGACTTAATTGAGTATTTAAATAACAATAAAATAAAATATAATAAAATTTTCTCTGAAAGACCAACCCTAAACGATGTATTCTTAGAATTAACAGGAAAGGATCTAAGAGACTAATGTTCTATCAGAATCTTAAATACTCATTAAAAATACTTCTAAGAAATAAAGCCTTAATATTCTGGACTTTTGCCTTTCCAATAATTTTAGGACTGTTCTTTAACCTAGCATTTCAAAACATAGAAAAAAATGAACAACTACAAGTAATAGATATAGCCATAATAAACTCAAACGATTATAACAATAATAAGATAGTAAAAGAATCTCTAAATGAACTAACAAAAGGTAAAAACAAACTATTTAATATCAAAGTAACAAATGAAAAAACATCAAAAGATCTACTAAATAATAATGAAATAACAGGATACCTAACCTTTAAAGAAGACCAAGTAAATATAACAGTAAAAAACTCTGGTGTGGAGGAGACTGTTCTGAAACAAGTTCTAGAACAAATACAAAGTAATTCAAAAATAGTTAATAAAACAATTGAAAAAGAAATAAGTAACAATATAGCAACAAAAAAAGAAATAAACTATGAACAAATATATCAAAATGCTATAAGTCTATTAAATGAAAACAATATAAAAATAAACAACATATCAAATAAAAACTTAAGCTACACTATGATAGAATACTATACTCTAATAGCAATGGCTTGTTTATATGGTGCAATGCTATCAATGTTTATCATAAACTACCAACTACCTAATATGAATAGTACAGGTAAAAGAATATCGGCATCACCGATAAACAAATCAAAACAACTTATAAGTAGTCTTTTAGCAACATATATTGTTCAAATAATTGGACTATTACTCTTATTTCTATTCACCATTTTTATCCTAAAAGTAGACTATGGAAAAAATCTCCTATATGTAATAATAACATCCCTATGTGGAGCATTCGCAGGATTATCCCTCGGAGTAGCAACATCAACCCTATTTAAAACAAATGAAAATGCTAAAACAGGTATAATAATTGCCATAACTATGCTATTTTGCTTTCTATCAGGAATGATGGGAATAACCATGAAATACATAATAGACAAAAACATCCCACTACTAAATATGATTAACCCTGCTAATATGATAACAGATGCCCTATACTCATTATATTACTACAGTACATTTGATAGATTCTATCAAGATATATTCAGTCTTTTAATATTCTCATGCATAATGATTCTAATCTCTATAAAAGGGTTAAGGAGGCAAAAGTATGACAACATTTAATACATTTTGGAAAATAGTAAAAAAATACAAAGGAACCATAATCTTATACACTGTAATACTAATAGCCTTCGGAGGAATAAATCTAAAAAACAATGACATCAGTCAAACATTTGAACAAGAACTACCAGACATCGCAATAGTAAACAAAGACGAAAACAAATCATTAACAAATAACCTAATAAACTATTTAGATAAAAATACAAAAATAAGAAACATTAAAGAAAAAGATTTAGAAGATGCCTTATTCTATAGGGACATAAGCTATATAATATATATACCAGAAAACTATACAAATGATCTTCTAAATAATAAAAACCCAGAAATAAATATAAAAACAAACAATAACTACGATGCAACCCTATCAGAACTAATACTAACTAGATATTTAAAAACACAAAACATAATGCTAAAACAAAGCACTAATGAAAATGAGATTATAAATAATATTAACGAAGTACTAGAAACCCAAGTAAATATTAACTTAACATCAAAGCAAAACATATCAAATATAGAAAAAACAGCAACATACTTCAACTTTGCAAGCTATAGTATAACTGCTGTTGTAATATTTATCACATGCCTAGTACTATCAAGCTTTCATCAAAAAGAAATAAATAAAAGAATAATCATCAGTAGTACTAACTATAAGAAAAATAATAAATGGATATTAATATCAAGTACACTATTTGCAAGTATAGTATGCATCTTCTATATTATACTAGGACTAATTCTCTTAAAAGAACCATTACTAAATATAAAAGGAATAATATATATAATAAACACAGCACTATTTACCTTTACAACCCTAACTCTAGCACTCTTAATAAGTAATTTAATATACAACAAAAACGCCATAACAGCACTAGTGAACATCATTGCACTATCACAAGCATTTCTATGCGGTGCCTTTATACCAGCAAAATATATGCCAGATAAAGTGTTACAAGTAGCACAAATATTACCTGCCAGATGGTACATAAAAAGTAACGACATATTAAAAAATATTGAAAACATTACCCTAAATAATACCAATCAAATAATAACCAACATGATTGTTATGATACTATTTGCAATTATATTTATAATACTAACAAACATAGTATCAAAATACAAAGAAAAAATATAAAAACATATCAAAACAAAGAAATATTTTTTACAAGGTTTACAAAAAAATAAAAAAATGTGCAAAAAAACTTTTAAAAACAAAAAAAATATGGTATTATATACATAACTGTATGACAAAAAACAAGAAGTGAAGGGAGAAAATATAAATAATAAAAATGGAGGTAATAAATGAATAATAAAATTAAAGAAATATTAAAAATAACCTTAATTGTGGCAGTTACTTTTATAATGTGTATAGCAGTATATATGGTATTTAATAACAAAAATATTAATCTACCCAAAAAGGAAGAAATAAAAGAAATTAATCTAAAAGAAGATAACAAAACAATTAGTATCAAGGATAAAGAACAAATAGAAGAAATATATAAAATATTAGAAAATAAAAAATCCATATATAAAAGCCCAATAAAAGCATCAAAAGATGTAAAAACAATTCTCCAAATGACTTTATTAACAGAAACAGAAAAACAATATAAGATGAATATTAATAAAAAAGATAATAAATATTTTATCGAAGAATCAAAAAGAATTTTTGAATTGACTCAAAAAGAATATAATAACATTACAGCACCTATATCTAAAAAATACACCATTGGTAAACTATCTCAATACGACATTAAAAATGATAAAATAGTGATGGAAAGCACTGCACAAGATAAAATATTAATTAAAAACAAAACAAATAAAACATATGAATATGGTGAAGAATACTATATTGAAATAAAAAAAGATAATAAATGGTACGAAATAAAGTATAATGAAGAACCAACTTTCAATTTAATACTAAACGTAATAAAAGGTCATAAAACAAATACTATTGAAATAAATGATAATTTTAAAGAAGATTTAGAAAAAGGTACATATAGAATAGTTAAGGCTTTTAATGAAGAAAAAAAAGATACTGATATAGTATATTCGTCATTAGAATTCGAAATTAAATAAAAAAGGCAACTCCCTTTTCAGAAACAAGACCAACCCCTAGATTTTTTCTAGAGGTTAGAGAGTGTAAAAAAAGTTTTATGGAAAGTTACCAATCCATAGTAATAAAGATATTTGAGATTGATTATATCAGTCTCTTTTTGTTACCTTAATAATAATCTAAATTGAATAATTTTCAAAGATCGATTTATTCGTAGTAGTATAAAAAAGTAAGGTTTCATTCTTTCGTTATTTCTATTATATAATTTATTTGACTTGATTTGGCTACCAATTAGTTACTTTTAATTAGCTAGTACTTGTTATACACTACCAACTTTATCAACACTATGAAAAGAAAGAACACTTTCTTGTTTTTATAATCAAAATATTTGACATTCAAAAAACAACCTTGAAAAAAACTAAAATAAATGGTAATATAAAGCCAAAAGAGGTGTTATTATAAAAAAATGCTAATTTTACTATTGTTATTTCCAAAAAAATAGATATTAATGATAATTGGTATACGCTTGTAAGAGTAATAACAACCGAAATAACAATATAACAAATTTGACGATAAATTAGTAAAAGAAGTTTCAAAAGATTAACTAGTTAAAAAAAGATTTAAAGATAAAATTTATATGTTTAACAAAACTACAACAAAAGCAAAATTAATATCATTAATAAATAAAAAATGAATTTTAAATATTGGAGGTCTTGAACAAAATGAATGAGTTAAATATGAAAAATTATAAAGTTGAATTACAAAAAGACAATGAAAGAAATACTAAATTTTTAAAAGAGTTTGAGGAATGGCTAAATAATAAAAATATGTCTCAAAAAACAATAACAAAACATTTGAATAATATGAGCCTTTACTTATCATGTTATCTAAACTATTATGAAGAAACACCAATGGAACAAGGTATAGACATGGCATACGATTTTTTAAGCGATTGGTTTATAAGAAAATGTATTTATGCATCAAGAACCTCTATAATAGAACATGCTTCTAGTATTAAGAAGTTTTACTGTTGTATGAAAGAGAAAAACTATGTTTCTCAAGAAGAGTACAAGGAATTATGTGCAATGATAAAGAGTAACACGAATAAATTCTTAAGAAATCTAAGAAAGATTGAGTGTAGTAATGATGATTATTGGGGTTTTTGAGGATATATAAGTTTTAATAAAAAATAGTAAATACATGATAAGAAAATTAATAAAAAGGATAGCAACAATAGACAAACCCAAGCTTTTTACAATAATGTTACAACAATAAATTAAACAAAGATATTTTTATATTAAGAAAAGGCCATAATTCTGTGTTAAAATATATATGAGGTGTAAACGTATGAAAGAATTGCAAAAAGAAATCGAAAAATTTAATGAAGAGAGAGATTGGGATCAATTTCACTCGCCAGAAAATTTAGCAAAAAGCATCTGCATTGAATCAGGAGAACTATTAGAATGCTTTCAATGGAATAATGAATATGATTTAGATGAAGTTAAAGAAGAACTAGCAGATGTATTGAATTATTGTATTCAAATGGCCAATAAACTAGGAGTAGACCCAAAACAAATCGTTTTAGACAAAATGAAAAAGACTGCGAAAAAATATCCAATAGAAAAATCAAAAGGTGTAAGCACAAAATATACAAAACTATAGGAGGTAGTTATGACTGAAATAAGTACAATAAAATTTAATGAAGGTACATCGGCTGTTTTAAAAACAAAAAAGTATGGAACCAACTGGCCTGTAGTTTATATTATTAACAATAATGAAGAGGCATATATAGGAGAAACAACAGATGCTAGCATAAGATCAAATCAACATTTAGCAAATGAAGTTAGAAGAAATTTAAATAAAATTAATATAATAGGGGATGAAACATTTAATAAATCTTCAATATTGGACTTAGAATCATTTTTAATAAAATATATGTCAGCTGATAAAAAATTCAAATTACAAAATGGTAATGGTGGGTTGCAAAATCATAACTATTATCAAAGAGAAATGTATGAAACTAAATTCAGAGAAATATGGTTACAATTAAAATCAAAAGGATTAGTTCAACATGATTTAAAGCAAATAGCAAACTCTGATTTATTTAAATATTCTCCATATAAAGCATTAACAAACGATCAATATATGATAGTTAATGGTATACTTTCTGACTTAGCAGATTTAGTTAATAAAAAAGAATCAGCAACATTTATTGTAGAAGGAGGAGCGGGAACAGGTAAAACAATACTAGGCATATATATTTTAAAAATGTTATCTCAAGCAAAAGATGCAACACAAATCGAAATAGAGGAGAATCAAGTTGAACAAAACCTATCTGAAATATTAAAGATTAATGATGCCGTGGATGATTTGAAAATTGGATTAGTTATACCTATGGAAAATTTAAGAAGTACTTTAAGAAAGGTTTTTAGAAGTATTAAAGGATTAAACTCTAATATGGTATTAAGTCCCAATGATGTTGGTAAGAGTGATGAAAAATATGATTTATTAATAGTGGATGAAGCACACAGATTGAGAAGAAGAAAAAATCTTACCCAATATGGTACATTTGATGCAAATAATAGAAAAATGAATTTAGGAAATGAAGGAACTGAATTAGATTGGATTTTATTAAAAAGCAAATATCAAATATTTTTCTACGATGAAGAACAATCTATTAAACCAACCGATGTTAGAAAAGAAAACTTCGATAAGTTAATGTTAAGAAAAAATTATCATCATTACAACCTGACAGCACAATTAAGGTGCTTAGCCGGTGGAAATGAATACATAGACTATGTGAAATCAATATTCAGTAATAATCCACCAAAAAAGAAAATTAATTTTAAAAAATATGATCTAAAAATATTTGATGATGTTAATGATATGATAGAAGCAATAAAAGAAAAAGATAAAGAATATGGATTATGTAGGAATATAGCTGGATATGCATGGCCATGGAATTCTAAAGGAAAGAAACGTCCAATGCAATCTTCATTTAAAGAAGATCAAAGAAATTTTGATAATGGAATATATGATTTGGAAATAAGTGGATATAAATATATATGGAATTCACAACCATATGATTGGATTAATTCACCGAATTCAATTAATGAAATTGGAAGTATACATACTACTCAAGGATTTGATTTAAACTATACAGGGCTTATTATAGGCAATGAACTAAAATATGATAATAAAAATCAATGTTTCATTGTAGATAGAAAAAATTATTTTGATGTAAAAGGTAAATCAGATACTACTGATGAAGAATTACTAAAATACCTGCTAAATATTTATCGTACAATGATGACTAGGGGAATGCTTGGTACATATGTCTATGTTTGTGATAGTGATTTAAAAGAGTATTTGAAAAAGTATATATAGTATGATTGAAGTAAAAAAAATTAATTATCATTTGTTCTTAAAAGCGTATAATATGTGTACTGAAATTTTAGATAAATCAAGCATAATATGTGAAAAAGAAAAAAATTACAGAAAAGAAAGCTTAAAAAAAACTTGGAAAGAAATGATTGCAAATGATAAAATAGATAAGCAATTTTATGAAAAAATGCATGAAATAAAGAGTTTAGAATTTTTATCAGATATTGACGATTTAATCATTTCTAATGACCATTTAAGCACAAAAGGGCCAGATTTCAAGATTGGACAAAATATATGGATAGAGTGTGTTACTAGCTCACGTGGTGAAGGTAATAAATGCTTATTAAAAAAAACTAATGGTTTTGAAGTATTTGAATATACTAAAAATGAAAATTTGATTCTATGTAGACTGACAGGATCAATAGATTCCAAAAGGAAAAAATTTAATGAATATATTGAAAGTGGAGTTGTAAATAAAAAAGATAAAAATGTTATATTTCTATCAGCGGGTAGCTTATATAGTGAAGCATTTTTCGGAGACTATGGGTTTGTGCTAAATAAAGTACTCTTTGGTGTTAACCACAGGAGTTTAGCAATAGATCAAAAAACAAATAAAATAGTGGAAAATGGTTATACTTACAATAAAGAAATATTTAATCACAATAACAGTTCTATAGATTGTAATATATTCATGAATAAATCTTATGAGATTATATCCGGTATTATTTTTTCATATGCGTCACTAGATGAACATTATACTAAAGAAAATACCTTCTACTTTAGAAATCCAAATGCCAAAAACAAAGTATCATTAAGATTGTTTAATAAGATAATATATTGGAATATATGGAATAAAAATGGTGAGTATTTGTACGTGCCTAGATGTAAAGGAAAAAATTTAAATGATAAATTGAATGAAAAAAAGTTTTGATAGAACATGGAAATATGTTCTTTTTTCTTTTTTACTCCCTCCCTGAAGAGAGCAAAACGTGTCCCATCAAGCCATCTTTAAATACAAACCCACAAAAATTAACGCTCTGCTAACCAACCAGAGTGTTTTTTTATTTTCCTAATTTCACCAAATCACTACATAAAAGACACTCCCTCCCACAAAAAAACCACACAGAACTATCTCCAATGTGGTGTACTACACTTATAACAATCAACCGAATAAACTCTTCCAATTCCGACCACTTTCACATTATTACTATCAACAACCATTCCATTTCCATAAGAAGCACTACAATAATTATTTAAAACGAAGAAGTCATTATATTTTTTTTTGACACTAAACGTAACCACCGTTTTAGTGCCAACACTAACATCATTCAAATTAACCGTTAACGTATGACTATCATTATTATAAGAATACTGTCCCTCACTAGCAACCGCATCATTAATCTTAACCGAACCAGTAATAAACTCCACTAAATCAGTATTAATTACATCAGTAATAACTACATTCTCATAAGCCATCTCTGCCTGATTATTAACCTCAATCGTATAAGTCAAATTACCATCAGTCCAATTTGTTTTATTAGCACTCTTAGTAAGAGAAAGCCCATCAACCAAATTAACCAAAGAAGTATTCGAAGTAAGTGAAGTAGCTACACTATTATAATTTCCTGAGGCTAAAGCCGTATTAGATAATTCATTCATAAAATATCAACCTTACAATAATATATGAAATAAAAATCAAAAAGTTATTATAAAGTAACTATTTATAAAAAAATATAACTCATAAAACAAAGAGAAAAGGACTGTGATAAAATGAAAATAATTAATCCTATAACAATACCCATATCAACAAGCGATGAACTAAAAAATGTTTTAGAACAAGAAAACAACTATAAATACATATACTTAGAAAACGATATAACTCTAACTTCAGGAATAACCATAAATGAAAGTAAAGATAACATAACCATAAATGGCACCTATCAAGGCAAAACCTACACCTACACAGCAATAAATAGCGACCAACAAGCAGACACAATAGTAGCATCAAAAACAAATAAAAAAATCACTCTAAAAAATATCAACATAATAAATCCAAATCCATACGGAGTCATCAGCACACCTCTAGAATCAACCTACAACAACGTTATAGTAGAATACAACAACGTAAGATTTAACGGAACCCAACTATCATTCGTGCCATATGGAACAACCAGAGTAATAGACTCGACCATTACAATAGAAAAAACAAACGAGTATTCCTCCCAAGAAGTATGCGAGACAAACATCATAGAAATAGGTGGAAACACCAACATAACAAGCACATCTGAAAGTAACGTAATGTTCTATTTTAGAAGCGACACAGCAAATTCCCAAGTAACATTCCTTCCATCATCCAGAGTAAATATATCAACAGAAAAAAAAGAATTCATGAACGGAACCAATAAACTAGACCTAACAGTAATGCACGACGCCGAAGTAAACATAATAACAGGAAATGGATTTGCCATAACCACATACCATGGTTCTAGAAACATAACGATAGAAGAACGAGCAACCCTAAACTTCATTGAAAAAAGTCACCAACGAATACCAATGTGGAACATATATGGCAACCTAGAACTAAAAAAAGACTCAAATTTCTATGTAATAAACTCATACGCAAGCACCCCAAGCGATAACTATAACCTTTACTTCAGAGGAACAAACCAAAAAATAACCCTAGATAACCCCAATAACTTTGTCATATACACTAAAAACTCCAATGTACTTTATACAACCAACCCCGTAGAAATAAATTTAAAAACACCAAGACTAAACCTATGGGCAAACTCAACCGACATCGCAACCGCCGGAGAAATATACGACCTGCCAGAATACTCATGCTACAAAAAAGACGATCTACTAGAAATGAACCTAACCCTAACTAACGATGACACCATTATAAACAGCCACAACCTAACTGAAGAAGAACTAGCAAAACTACCAGAATTAACAAACCTGAAATTCCAAAGCAAAAAACAATTCTCAATCAGAGAAACAAAAATAAACATTCACTCCATAACAAACACAACATCTAAGATAAGTGGACATGCCCAACCATTCCAAGACATTCTAATAAGCTATAGTAACGTCACCGAAGTAGTAACCGCCGATGAAGACGGATTATTCGAACATCAATTACAAAATCAAATAAGCGACAACACCAACATCGAAATAATCGCAAACACAAGTACCAGATTTATCTATAAAACAAGAAACATAACCACACCCTACAATGGTGAACTAACCATTCATAAAGTACCAAGTACAATAAAATACAACCTAAAACCAATATCAACCAATCCTGCAATACTAGAAAAACAAGAATCACTCACCATATCAGTAGTAGACAGCAGAACAACTAGCACAAACTGGAAACTATACATAAGTGCAAAAAGTCAACTAATATCAAAAAACGGATACAACCTAAACAACTGTCTAATCTTTAAGAAAACAGACAATGAAGAAATAATCGTAAACGAAACACCAACTCATATATTTACCGGAGAGCAAAACGAAGGACAACCAATAGAAACCCAAATATCATGGTCAAAAGAAAAAGGCCCTCTAATAAAATTAGGAGACAATGCGTTAGAGGCAAACGAAGAATATCAAACAGACATAATCTGGGACATTGAAGAATAAAAAAGAGACTGGCCTTTCACACAGTCTCTAACCAATTAATTTTTTTTGCTTTGAATATCCTACAAAACCTAATATAATTAAAGGAATACAGAACATAGCATAAACTATAAAAACTAAAGCACCAACACAATATAAAATTGCACCTACTAAAGCTCCCCATGGCTTCTTCAAGAAAAATCCTAACCATGAAAATATAGCACCAAGTCCAACTAAAACCATATGAGGCGTCACAAGAGCAGTAGCAATAGCACCACCAATTGCTTCAGTTGAATCAGAACTAGTCATGCTTCCTCCAAAATAACATATTAGGTAAATAACATAAAAAGTAGCTAGTAAAGCACAAATAAATAAAACTTTACTTCTTTTTTCAAACATAAATACCTCCTACTTTACAACAAATGTAATTGCTGCCTTATCATCAAATAATGAATTATCATAATACAATAACTTCAAAGATGATTCATTCTTAGCTTCCTCAAAAACCAAAGTACCAGTTTTAGTGCCACCAGATGCCAAGTCACCAGATTCGAGACTAGTATCAGAATCAACAGTAGTGAAAGCAACATCATCTTCTTGACCTTGTGAATTAATCATCTTCCAGTCCAATTCATTATAAGAAATCTTTTCCTTTGATTTATTTTCAATTTTAACAGTAACAATAACAAACTTTTTGCCACTAGCAGGTTCATCAAATTCAGTCCCATTAGAGTATTTAACATTAGTAACTGTATAACTAACATCTTTAAATACTGCTGTCTCATTCAAAGAAAAACTATCTTTTTCATTACCATTAGAATCTGTAACCTTGTTGTTAGAAGTATCAGAACTACATCCAACCAAGCCAAACATTACAATAAAACCAAAGAATATCAACAAAAATGCCTTCTTCATAAACTTCCTCCTTTCATATTGATAATTAAATTATAACACAAAAACTTCTGCCAGGCGACATATTTTTTTCTTTTTTTGTGAAATAATATTGTCTGTATGGGAGGTGTATTACTTCTATGAGAAGATATTCGAAACAATCACTATCTATTCAAGTAAGAAAAAATATAAGAAAATATAGATTAATAAGAAGTTATACACTTCAAGAATTAGCGGACAAAACAAATCTGACACACGGTTATGTAAGAGATTTAGAATGCCTAACTATAGATAAAACCCCAACCCTAGAAACAATAGGCAAATTCGCAGACGCTTTAGAAATAGACATTAGACAACTATTCGATGACGTTAACCTAGATATATATGAAAAGAAGTAGTAATCCCAAACTATTCTTTTTTTTGCAAAAAACATTTGACATTCAACCCCAAAAAGAACTATACTAGAAAAGGTTCAAAATTGAACTAAGGAAGGTAAAAAATATGAAAAACGATGCAATGAGTCTTCATAGACACCACTTTGAAAAAGTTTTTAAAGAATTTTGTACTGCCACCATGAAAAAATACAATCTAACCAATAATGAAGTAATTATACTAATCTACTTAAGCGAAAACACAAAAAACACTGCAAAAGACATCGTCAATGAGTTTCTTTTCTCAAAATCCCACGTGTCACTATCAACAGAACAACTAACATCCAAAGGCTACATCAAAAAAATACCCGACGGTAAAGCAACAAGACTACTAGTGACCCCAAAAGGACAAGAAATAGTAGACAAATTAAAAAAACAAAAAGAACAATTTAACAACATCATCTTCAAAGACTTCACCATCGAAGAAAAAGAAACACTAGACAAACTATATCATAAAATACTTAGTAATATTAAAAACTACGACCCCAAAGGAGGAATAAAATGACAAAAATGTTAAAAAGCATCAAAAAGAAAGACATCATAGCAATAATAGTAATAATAGGTTTAATCTCACTACAAGTATACCTAGACCTAAAAATACCAGACTACATGTCAACAATCACAAGACTAGTCCAAACAGAGGGAAGCAAAATGCACGACATCATAATAAACGGAACATACATGCTACTATGTGCCTTTGGAAGTCTAGCATCTGCAGTAATAACTGGATACATAATATCCAAACTGTCATCAAACTTCTCACTAAACATAAGAGAGAAACTATTCGATAAAGTTCAAAATCTATCAATGAACGAAATAAAAAAGTTCCAAACAAGCAGTCTGATAACTAGAACAACCAACGACGTTACTCAAGTAGAAATGATTATAGCAATGGGACTTCAAATGCTAATAAAAGCACCAATCACGGCAATCTGGGCCATAACTAAAATCCTAAACAAAAGCTGGCAATGGAGTGCCATAACCGCAATAGCAGTCCTAATCATTTTAATCATGATAACGATTCTAGTAACAATAGTCGTGCCAAAATTCAAGAAAGTTCAAAAACTAACCGACCAAGTAAACAACAAAACTCGCGAAAACATAAAAGGCATCCGTGTAATTAGAGCCTTCAACGCTGAAAAATATCAAGAAGACAAATTCGAAGAAACCAACAATGAACTTACTAACAACCAATTATTTACTCAAAAAGCAATGTCCTTCATGTCACCGATAATGTACCTAATAATGTACGGCCTAACCCTTGCTATCTACTTTGTCGGAGCATACATTATTGAAGAAGCTCAAATGATGGACAAACTTCCATTATTCACTGACATGGTTGTCTTCTCAAGCTATGCCATGCAAATAGTAATGTCCTTCTTAATGCTATCTATGATATTTATGATTTACCCAAGAGCAAGCGTTTCAATAAAACGTATAAATGAAGTATTAGAAACAGAAAGCACCGTAAAAGAAGGAACAAAAAATGTAAAAGAAACAGAAGTAAAAGGAGAAGTAGAATTCAAAAACGTAAGCTTCAAATACCCAGGTGCTGATGAATACATCCTAGAAAATATTTCCTTTAAAGCCGAAAAAGGACAAACAATAGCCTTCATCGGTTCAACAGGAAGTGGAAAATCATCCCTAATCAACCTAGTACCTAGATTCTACGATGCCACCGAAGGAGAAGTCTTAATAGACGGCATAAACGTAAAAGAATACACAGAAGAAACCTTATACAACAAAATAGGCTATATCCCTCAAAAAGCAATAATGTTCAGTGGAACCGTAAACGAAAACATATCATACGGTAAAAACAAAAATGGCAAAATATCAAAAGACAAAGTACAAGAAGCCATAAAGATAGCACAAGCAGAAGAATTCGTCTTAAAAATGGACAAAAAATACGAATCAGAAATAGCTCAAGGAGGAACAAACATATCCGGAGGTCAAAAACAAAGACTAGCAATCGCAAGAGCAATCGCAAGAGACCCAGAAATATACATCTTTGACGATTCATTCTCTGCCTTAGACTACAACACCGAAAAAACTCTAAGACACCAATTAAAAAAATACACAAAAGATTCAACCAATTTAATCGTAGCCCAAAGAATAGGAACAATTATGAATGCAGACAAAATACTAGTAATAGACCAAGGTAAATGCGTAGGAATAGGAACCCACAAAGAACTATTAAAAAAATGTAAAGTCTATCAAGAAATAGCCCTATCACAACTTTCAAAGGAGGAATTAGAACATGAGTAAAAATCAAAAAAACACTCCAAAACATAAAAATGGAATGCAGTTTGAAAAAGCCAAAGACTTTAAAAAATCAATAAAAAGAACTCTAAAAGAACTAAAACCATTCAAAACCCTAGTAGTATTTGCTCTTGTTTTAGCAACCTTAGGGTCAGTACTATCGCTATTCGCACCAGATAAATTAAAAGAACTAACCGACACCATCACCGATGGGTTAGTGGTAAACAAAGACAACATAAAAACATTAAACGAAGAAATAGCTAAAAACTTTCAAACTGGCACACCAAAAGAAATAACAATAGATAACATCACTATATCAATAACAGACCAACAGCAATACATCGAAAAAACAAAAGAATTAACAAAAGACACAACCACCAATGAACTATACAAAAAGCTAGACGAATTACCAGAACCAATAAAACAAGTAATAAGTCCCAAAATAAATATAGATAAAATAATAAAAATAACAATCTTCCTTGCAATACTATACATGATAAGTGCAATCTTTAATCTTTTCGAAGGCTTAGTAATGTCCACTGTCTCAAACAAATTCGCTAAAGACTTAAGAGCTAAAATAACAAAAAAAATCAACAAGCTTCCATTAAAATACTTTGACCAACATCAAACTGGAGACATCCTATCAAGAGTAACAAACGACGTAGATACAATTGGTCAAACCATGAACCAATCCTTAGGAACACTAGTAAGTGCTATAACCCTATTCATTGGTACAATAGTAATGATGTTCATAACAAACTGGACTATGGCAATAACAGCAATCCTATCAAGCATCCTAGGTTTCGCAGGAATGATGTTCGTCATGTCAAAATCCCAAAAATACTTCAATGAAAAACAAGCAAGACTAGGACAATTAAATGGCCACATCGAAGAAATATACACAGGCATAAACGTTGTAAGAGTAAGCAATGCCAGAGAATGCACCAAAAAAGAATTTGACAAACTAAACAAAAAACTAAAAAACTCCAATCAAAAAAGTCAATTTCTATCCGGACTAATGCCTCCAATGATGGCCTTTATAGGTAACTTTGGATACGTTGCAGTATGCATAGTGGGAGCTCTTTTAACCATAAACGGAAAAATAACATTCGGTGTAATAGTTGCCTTCATGACCTACGTTAGAATGTTTACATCTCCATTAACCCAAATAGCCCAAGCAATGACTAGTCTTCAATCAACTGCCGCAGCAAGCGAAAGAGTATTTGAATTCATTGATGAAAAAGAAATGCAAAAAGAAAAACCAACAACCAGACTAGCCAAAGACAAAGTAAAAGGAAACATCGAATTACAAAACGTCATCTTCACATACGATGGCAACGAAAAACCAACAATCAACAACTTCACTGCTAAAATAAAACCAGGACAAAAAGTCGCCATAGTAGGACCAACCGGAGCTGGAAAAACAACCATCGTAAACCTACTCATGAGATTCTACGAAATAAACAGTGGTACCATAAAAATAGACAATATCAACACCAAAGACCTAACAAGAGAAAACGTCCACGAACTATTCACAATGGTTCTCCAAGACACATGGCTATTCGAAGGAACTATAAAAGAAAATATAATATACAATAGAAAAAATATAAAAAACGAAAAAATAAGAGAAGTATGCAAAGAAGTTGGAATAGATCACTTCATCAAGACTCTGCCTGAAGGATACAATTCACCCGTAACAGGCAACGAAGACATTTCATCAGGACAAAAACAATTAATCACAATAGCAAGAGCTATGATAGAAAACTCTCCATTCTTAATCTTAGACGAAGCAACAAGCAACGTCGACACAAGAACCGAAGAATTAGTACAAACAGCAATGGATAAACTAACAAAAGGAAAAACATCCTTCATAATAGCACACCGTCTATCAACCATAAAAAATGCTGACCTCATCCTTGTAATGAAAGATGGAAACATAATAGAAACCGGAAACCATGATGAACTAATAAAAGAAAATGGCTTCTATGCCAAACTATACAATTCACAATTTGAACTATAAAAGATGAAAAAAGAGATTACTAAAATCAAAACATCTCAAAATTTCATCTTTTTTTCATGAAAAATACCAAAAACAACAAAAAAAGTATTATACTATATATAGAAAAGAAAAAATCTAAAATAAAAAAGGAATGATACTCAATATGAAAAAAACATACTTTATAAAAACTATGAAACACTAAACATATAACCGCAAGAAAAAGTAGTAGAAAAAACACACTCCGGATCCCAATAACACCAAAACCACCAATAGACAAAATAAACGGCACAGTATTAGATGCAGTACTCCATATTAAGGAACAAAAAACTCAAAAAAGTTAGCAATCTAATTACAATAAGAAAAACAAGTACAATCAAAAAAATCTAGAAATAGTAAACAATTAAAATCAAAATAAGGAAGTGACAAAAAATGTTTCAAAAAATACAAAAAATATTAAAAACAAATTATAAATGGATAATTTGTTTCATCTGTTTAATTCTATTCCTTGCCATAGCAGAAGACGTATTTACCAAAGAATTAATACGGGGAGACACAATTGGATACGAATTAGTCAACACATATCTAATAAGAGATTCCTTGACTCCATTTGCCAAAATAATAACATGGTTTGGTAGTCCCATCTGTTTAATATTAATAACAATCCTCCTCTTCGTTTTAATAAAAAACAAAAAAATAGGACTCCTAATAACAATCAATCTAGTTGCAATAACCATCCTAAATCAATTACTAAAATTTATTCTCCAAAGACCAAGACCAGAAGAATTCAGAGTAATAAACGAAACCGGATACAGTTTTCCCTCAGGACACTCAATGATTAGCGCAGCAGTCTACGGCCTTTTAATATACTTAATTTATAAAAACATCAAAAACAAACATACAAAAAACGTCTTAATCATAATCCTATCATTATTAATTATAATGATTGGAATCAGCAGAATCTACTTAGGCGTACACTACACAAGTGATGTTCTAGCGGGATTCCTACTATCAATATCATATCTAATATTCTACATAAATATTACCCAAAAAATGATTGATAAAAACAACGAAAAAGAAAATTAGTGCAGAAAAAGATGATTAAAAAGCCTAATCATCTTTTTAGTTTTAATCAAAGATCAAAAATATAAGTTTAATAATCCTATAAAATAAGGTTAAAACCTGCCTTCAAGCAACTTATGTGGACACAAAAAAAGAACTCAAAAAATCACTGAGTCCTGTATTTCTAAATGGAGCGATAGTTGAGTGATTACACAACTTTTTTCTCACACGAGGACGATATATAAATCATCCAACAACTTAATTGTACTATAATTTTTAAAATAACACAACATCAATGATTGTAAATATAGGAGATAATATTAAAAAATGATATAATTGAATAGAAGGAGGTTTTTTATGAAAGAAGAAGTTAAAGAATTGTTAGACTGTCATGCAGAAAGTGACTATTTGGATTTTAAAGAAGATAATTATCCAAAAGAGAAAAAAGATGAACTAGTTAAAGATCTTATTGCATTTGCAAATTCACATAGTATAAGAGATAAATATATAATAATAGGAGCAAAAGAAAAGAATAATTTTTTTGATGGCTTTTCCGATTTTGACATTTCTTCAATTGATGAATCTAAGTTACAGCAAATCGTAGAGTCTAATATAAAAGATGGACTTGAAGTTAAAACACAATTATTAGACTTTGATGGTCATCCAATATTTGCAATTAAAATTCCTGTAACAAATAATCATAATAGACCTTTTATGGTAAAAAAACAACTTAATAAATTAAAAGAAAATGAAATGTTTATTAGACGTGGAAGTTCAACTACTATTCCATCAAAAAAAGATTTAGAATTAATGTTTAAGTCTGATAAACATAGTAAATTAGAATTAAAATGCTATAATGGTAAGATAATAGATAATCTTTCCTTTGAATTATTAAATAAAAAAATTAAAGAATATAGAGATAAAATGCTCAATTATTTAACTGATGAAAGTAAAAGGGCTATTGAACTTACTAGTAATAAATTTGATTTTTCCAACAATGACTTTTTAATTAGTAAGGAACCTATTATACTTAAAGAAGATGTAAAAGAACATTTAAAATTATGGTTTTCACATATTGGTTTAAAATATAATGAAGAAATGTTTGATTTTAATAACATAAGATGGAAAACAAAATTTGGTCAAGGTTTTATGGGCATTGGAAATGTTTTATACGGAGATCAAAATGAAATTGAAAGATATAATACTTTAGAAAAATTACATGATTTAGTTTTAGAATATATTGTAATTGATAAATACGCAGAAAAGATACCATCAATATATAGTACAAGTTTATTAATTTCTAATACTGGAACATATTTTGATGAGGACATTGAGTTAAAGCTTATAATTAAAAAGAGCGATTATTTTGATTACAATAATTTATTCTTAGATGATGATTGTGATTATTTAGGAAACTTATATAAAAAAATAATAAGTGAATTTAAATGCCCTATTACAAGTGCAATAGAACAATATCCAAATTTTTCTATTCAAACTCCAAATATATCACCAGTGAAATATCCATTTATATTAGGTGCTAACTATACTCCAACATATTTAGATAAATTAAAAGATAATTTTGAGGATGCAAAAATAGATTTAGAAGATATATATGATTTTGAAAAATATGAAGAAGAAGATTTTATTGTATTAAAATTCAGTTTTCCAAAACTTATGCAAAATAGTAGTATATTCTTAAAGTCAAAATTATTATTTAATTCAGATACTATTACTATAAAATATGAGATTAAATCAAAAAATAATAAAGATATTATAGTTGGTAAAATATCTAATTAATAGGAGGAAATATAATTATGGCAAATAGATTGATAGATGATAATACATTAATGGCCGAATATAACTATGCAAAAAATAAGAAATTTGATTTAAATACATTAACTTTAGGTTCAGAGAAAAAGATTTGGTGGATTTGTAAATATGGGCATGAGTGGGAATCGAATATTTATAATCGTGCTCATGGCAAAAATGGATGCCCAATATGTGCAAACAGAATTGTATTAGAGGGGTTTAATGATTTAAATACTAAATTTCCTGATATTGCAAAGCAGTGGAATTATGAAAAAAATGGAGATTTAAAAACCACTCAAGTTACTTATGGTAGTGGAAAAAAAGTGTGGTGGAAATGTAATTATGGACATGAATGGGAAGCTATTATTAATAATAGAACTATGGGTAAAAATTGCCCACATTGTGCAAAAGATACCCAAACTTCTTTTCCAGAGCAAGCCATATATTATTATGCAAAAAAAGTATTTAATGATGTAATTAACCGATATAAAGACAAATATGAAATAGACATATTTATAAAAGATATTAATGTAGGAATTGAATATGATGGTAGATTTTTTCATAGTTCTAATAAATCTAAAAATACTGAAATTGCTAAAGAAGAATATTTTAATAATAAAGGAATAAAAATATTTAGGATTAAAGAAATTACCAAAAATGTTCCAAATGAAAAAAATAATTATTATTTATATTATGAATATGATAATGGAATAAATCTTACAAATGTATTAAAAAAATTATTTAATAAATTAAAAACCGATTTTAAAGATATTGATGTTACAAGAGATTATATAGAAATTCAAGAGCAATATATTTCATCGGTAAAAGCTAATAGTATATTGAATTCAAACCCAGAATTATGTAAAGAATGGAATTACAAAAAAAATAAAAATATAAAGCCAGATATGATAAGTTATTCTAGTGCTAAAAAAGTTTGGTGGACATGTCCTGTTTGCAATAATGACTATATGGCTTCTGTTTATAGTAGATATAATGGTACTAATTGTCCTTATTGCACCAATAAAATATTAATTAATGGTACAAATGACTTAGTTACAACAAATCCAGATTTAGCTAAAGAATGGAACTATAAAAAAAATAATAAAAAACCAACTGAAGTTTTTGCAGGTGGAAAAGATAAAGTATGGTGGATTTGTTCTAAATGTGGTTATGAATGGCAAGCACAAATTGTTAATAGAAATCATGGAACAAATTGTCCAAAATGTAGAAAAAAAGATGGTTAAAGTTCATAATCATCTTTTTCTTTATCATAATCATTTTCACAACCTGTAATTCTATCAAAAGTTTTTTTACTAATAATTTGATTATCATATAAATCACTAACAACTTCTGCATAAACATCTTCTTTATCTTTTCTATGAAACATTCTTTTTAAGAAGTTAACTATTTTTTCAAATAAGTGTTTTAATTCTTGAAGTTCGTATTTTAAATTAAAGTTGTCTTTTCTATATTCATCAATTTGTTTTTCTTGTATTTCTACTTTTTCACTTAAAGTACCTACTCTTAATTGTAATGCATCATTATTTTCTTTTAAGTTTTTAATTCTTCTAGAATCCTGTCTAGCTTGTTTAGTAATGATATTTAAGTTTGCGGATAATTCTTTAACATCTCTATATTCATCAGTTGTTTTATCAACTTTATCAATATAATCTTCTAATTTATTCTTTTGTTCTTTAGAAATGATAAACAAATCATCTCTTAAAGGTACTTTTTTTAGTTTATCTATTTCTTCTTTTATATTATTAGAATCAGTTTTTAACTCTAATGAATTATTACTTATTGAATCTATTTCTTTTTGATGTTTTTCAATTAGTTCTTTTGTTTCTTGGTAGTTAGTCATATCAGCTACATTGATATTTCTATTTCTACCTTTCATTTTTTGTTTTAAAGTTGCATCTAAATTATATTCTTTATTATATTCTTCAATACATAGAGTTCTCATTTTATCTTGTAATTGCATTAAAGAAGTTCTAGTAAATACATCAGTTTTACCAACTTGTTTACTCATACCAGTTTTACAATTACATTTTATTGGAACACCTACAATATGCAAATGAGGACTTGTTTCATCATAATGAATAATAGCACTACATACTTTAAAGTTTGGCATTAATAATTCTAAATCATCAACTTGTTTTGAATAAACATTAGTCATTTTATATTTATAATTTAAATCTTTTGTATCCCAAAATTTCTTATCTCTAAGTTCAATAATAATCTCACAAGCTAAATCACTTTTAGAATTATCACTTACTTTTTTGAAGTAGTCATCGATCTTCCTATCATCTCTAGTTTGCTTATTATTGTATTCTAATCTTGCTTCTTCAAATTCAGTTTTATAAAAATTTTCTACATCTTTATAAAGGGAAGAAGTACCTTTTACAAGTACAATTTGTTCTTGTTCATTATCATATTTTCTATAATTATGCTTATCACATTTTGATAATGTTTTAGCATTTTGTATTCCGTTATTAGTTATTGAAGTAGTTCCACTTAAATTATTTTTAGCAGAACTTCTAACACTATTTTTTCTATTCTTATTACTTCCCAAATGTAGAGAATATGGAAGTTCACTTATAATAATCATCTCCTTTCTTATGGCTCAATTTTGGCTTGTCAAAATATATAACCCCCTAGATATCTTGTCATGCTAACAAGATATCAGTGGGCTAAGGAAAAATCCTTAGAATCCTTATGCAATACTTTGTAATGAAACTATGTACTACATACTTTCAAAACTTCGTATTGTATTGATGAAAATATTTTATCTTCATAAAACATTTTCTTTTGTAAAAATGCTATCGCCACTTTCATTACTTCGTAACAAAACGTGCCACGCATTTTATCTTTTTATTAATTCCATTCTGATAGGTTTACTAGGTATATCTTTTAACTCTCTAGAGTAATCAACAAAAGTATTACTATCATCAGGAATGTAATTGAATAATTTATTTAACTCATCTGCGTCTTTCGTAACTACAACATTTTCTTCTTTGATATATATAATTCCAAATCTATATTCTTTCATTTTTACATCTGGATCTAATTTATAATAATCTTCTAATGGAAATACTCTAACAATAGCAGAATTATCTTCAACAAAGTTGAAGTAGAATACTTGGTCTTTAACATAGTAGATTGCTTCAGTATAAGAAACATTATAATAGTTCTTTAATCTCATAATTATTTCGCCAACTTCTTCTTCAGGTAGGTATTCACTAAATCTTATTTGTCCTATTAGATTACCAAATATACAATCTTGTTTTCTATCTATATAACCATTCTTAAATAATTCATTACATGGGTTAACAATTGATTCTCTAAAATTAACACATTTAACAAAACATTCACTACCAACTAATTCAAGTTCTACATTATCTACATAATTCATAATTAAATCAGATTTTTCTTCACGAGTTCTTTTCTTCCATGGTTTCATTTGTCTATCATATTCTTCAGGATGAATTCCTTTATTTATAAATGCTATATCACGAGCAACTAATATATCCTTAGCCGAATAAGTAAATGTATCACACTTATCAGCAGTATTAATTTTGTCTTGTAGCATTTCTATAGTATCTTCAATTTGTTTTGCTTTTTCTTTATATTCATTTAAACTAAATGCCCCATCTACATAAGCAAGTTTAGCTCTTTCTAATCTTGCTTTTTGTGTTTCTATTTCTTTTGTAATGTTTTCTCTAGGTTCATCAAAGTTTTTAATAACCATTGGTAAGAAAAATTGATTAACAATAGAATCATATTCAGTTAGTTCATCAACAAAAGTTTTAAAATGTTCTTCAACATCTTTTTCTTTAACTGTTAATTTGCAATCACGACAATAGTAATAAAAATATTCATGACCTTTTTTCTTTGAAGCTTTACCACCTAGAATCTTCCCGCATTTAGGACATAGTAATTTTTGTAAGAAGATATAAGTTAAAGTTCTTGAATAAGCACGAGAATTATTTTTCTTTTGGAATTGACATTCTTCCCACATCTCTTTACTAACTAATGGTTCTACTACATTAGGGTAGTAAGTAGGATGTTTAGTTCTTTTGCCATGAACAAAATCTCCTTTATATATTTCATTTTCAATAATATGAAGTATTGTATTATCTCTCCAATTATCTTTTCCTAAAACCTTTTCTTTTTTAAATAAACTAGCTATCTTTTGATAAGATAAACCATTGTGATAAAGTTCATATATTCTAATAACAACATCTTTTGTTGATTCATCAATTACTAACTTTTTATCTTCATGCTTATAACCAAGTGGGGCTTTATGTGGGATGTGTCCTTGTTTAATTGCACCAGCTAAACCAACTTTAGTTCTTTCACTTGTTCTTTCAATTTCATTTTGGGATACACTCATCATAATACGAGATACCATTCTACCATTTGAAGTAGTAGTATTTATATCATCATTTACTAAATCTAAATAAGCATTATTTTCTTCTAGAAAAGTTATAATGTTTTCCCAATCAAAAATACTTCTTGTAATTCTATCTTGTTTTAATGCTAACATTGTATTTATTTTCTTATTTTTAATATCTTCTTTTAATCTTTCGAATTCGGGCCTGTAATTTCCTTTTTTAGCACTAATTCCCTCATCAGTATAATAATCTCTAATTTCATAACCTTTGGCTCTACAATAGTCTTCTAATCGCGTTTTTTGCTCCGGTAAACTAAATCCTTCACGAGCTTGATCTTCGGTACTAACTCGCATATAAAGACCAGCTACTTTTTTAACTTCCTTATCAGATAATTCCATAAACTCAACTCCTTTTACAAAAAAAGAGGAGTCAAAAGTATCTAGTAAAGTCTAAATACTACTGACTCCTCAAAATAATTGATATTAAAAATATTTATTTTTTTGTTTTTGTGTTTATATTTCATAGATGTACCTCCATTTCTAGAGCATACCTCTTTCATTGGTTATATATAATATCACTTTTGAAAATAATGTCAATAGTTATAGATTTTTAATAAACTCTTGTAAATCACTAATATTAATATGTTTTTGTAAATTTTCTACATAAACATCTCTACCATGATTAAAAGCTAGAAATGTTGTACCTTTGATGATTATTTTATTTGGTTCTATATAATTGATATTTGTTTTCTCAACTTTACGAATAGAGCCATTGATAAATGTTGGAGTAGCATTACAAAAATCACATATAAACTGGATTCTTGTTTTAAGTTCCTCATCAATAGGTATTTCTTTTGTAATAACTTTTAACATAATTCACCATCCTTTCTTTGGATGGATGATTTATAAACAAAAAAAAATCTATCTTTCGATAGATTTATATATCAAACTCGGTATTGTTCCGAGCAGATTCCTCAATGGAGCAGATGATGGGAATCGAACCCACGTAGTCAGCTTGGAAGGCTGAGGTTCTACCATTAAACTACATCTGCACTAACTACTAAAATAGTAGGCATATACAATTATACCAAAACAAATGCATTTGTCAATAACTTTTGCAAAAAAATCAAAAAAATGTTAATATAATACAAGGTGATTTATATGTTATATTTTGACTACAGTGCTACAACCCCAGTAAATAAAACAGTTTTAGAAGAATTCATAAAACATTCCCAAACAAAATACACAAATGAATTAGTGAAAAAGGAAAAACAAAAAATTCAATCATTACTAAAAACCAACATGGACGTAGTATTCACATCTGGAGCAACCGAATCAAACAACACCGCAATATCTGGCATTCTTAATAAATATCAAACAAAAGGATACCATATCATTACAACAAAATTGGAACACTCATCAATAAACGAATGCCTAGCATTCTATGAAAAACAAGGATTTATAATAGATTACGTCAATTTAATAGATGGAGTAGTAGATATTTCCCACTTAAAAAAACTCATCACAGACAAAACTATCCTAGCCACAATCGCCTCAGTAAACAGCGAAACAGGTCTACTTCAGCCAATAAATGAGATCGGAACAATTCTAAATAAAAACAAAATAACATTCCATAGCGATATGACCCAAAGCATAGGAAAAATAAATATAGACTTTTCAACCTGCGACATGATAAGCTTCACTTCGCACAAATTCTTTGGACCAAAAGGCATTGGCATTCTTCTAAAAAAACAAAATCTAAACTTAATTCCAATTCTATATGGGCAACGAACATACAATTACCCTCTAATAAAATCATTTACTAAAGCATTAGAAATATCACTAAACAACAGCGAACAATATAAACATGTAAAAAAAATAAATACATATGCCAAAGAAAAATTGAAAAACCTAAACAACAAGAATATTATTATAAACAGCAATGAAAACTGTATACCTCACATTCTAAACATAAGCATAAAAAACTATAAACCAGAAACACTACTCCACAGATTAGAAATGAGCGATATCTTAATCTCCACCAAAAGCGCTTGTTCAAACACCAATGACTACTCTAAAGCAGTATACGCTTTAACAAACAATATAGAAACAGCAAAAACAAGTATAAGAATAAGCCTTTCATACCTAACCACAAAACAAGATATTGATAAACTAGTATCATTAATCGAGGTGATAGCAAATGAATAAAGAAATACTAGAAACATTTATAAAAGTATCCCAAGACTTTATAGGAAACAGCAACTCACTTCATAAACTAGGAACAAAATCAAAACAACTTGAAAATGCATCCACAAACCAAATTCTTCAAACACTAAATCTAAAAAACAAAGAAGTAATCTACACCAGTGGTAGATGCGAATCAAATAATTTAGTGATTTTTGGATTAGACAAATTACATAAAAATAAAAATGTAATAATTTCCGAAAACACAGACGATACAATATCATTACCATTAAAAAATTCATCACTTGAAATAAAAACAATAAAAATTAAAAACAATAAAATAGACATCAACGAACTAAATGAACTAATTGACAACAATACAGTTCTAGTAAGCATTTCAAATGCCACAAACAAAAACGAAATAATCGACTTCTTAAAAAATAAAAAATGTTACTATCATACAGATATATCAAATAATTATGAAACACTAAACTACAATGATATTGACTTGATAACAATCGAAGGCAAAGAACTTGAAGGGTTCGGTTGTCTAATAAAAAACAAAAACATTGTTTTGGAGCCACTATTCCATGGTGGAAAGTCTACAACAATTTATCGAAGTGGAACTCCTGTTCTTCCATTTATAGCGAGTTTCTCAAAATTAATAAGACTAAAGTATAAAAAATAAAATATCGCCAATAATAATAAGGGTGATAAAATGAAAAAGAAACAAACAATAAAATGTGATGTTCATTCATGTGAACACTGCAACTGCGATAGCGATATGTGTAATCTAGAAGAAATAGAAGTCAAAAATCAAGATGAAGAAGCAACAGAAAAAGATGAAACAATATGTTCTAGTTACAAATTGGACGAAAGAAAAAAACAATAAAAAAATAAACTGACAAATAGAAAATAAAATCTATCTGTCAGTTTTTATTTTTTCATCTTACAAACACAAAATAAAAAACAAAAAAAAGTCCTTACTTTATAGGAAAAACAATATTTATTGACTTTTATTTGTTACAAAGTATATAATTAAACTATAGGAGGTAAAATTATGGACAGGAAACAAATTAAAGAAGAAGCCAAAGCAAAATACAAAGGCAATAAATGGAATATTCTAATGCCATTAATATTAATGACGATAATAATATTCGTGATAACATATGCAATTGAACTACTTGGAGTACCATTAACAAACACAAATGGAAATAACACCAATGCTGGATACATAGTTAACTTTATAATATCAATGCTTCAAGCACTATTTATAGTAGGATACATAAAATATATGATTAACTTTGTAAGAACAGGAAAATTTATGCCATTAAATGAAGCACTATCAGTATTAAAAGATAGTTGGGGCACAGTACTTCTGGGTTACATTTTAATTACAATATTTACAAGCATAGGGTTCGTTTTATTAATAATTCCAGGTATCATATTATCACTAGGATTTACAATGTTCAATTACTTAGTGGCAGATGAACAAGTAACAGATGCTCTAGACGGAATTAAAAAAAGTTGGAACATGATGAAAGGTTACAAAGCCGATTTATTTGTTTTTGTACTCAGTTTCTTTGGATGGTTTTTACTATGCATGCTAACATTAGGGATACTATTAATATGGATAATACCATATTATCAAACAGCAATTACTATTTACTATGAAAAATTAAGACAAATAAAAAATCAAACAACAACTACAATTGAACAACCAATAAAACAAGAATAAAAAATATAATAATAAAAATACAAATCGAAACATTAGGCAAACAACCTAATGTTTTTTTACACCAGATTTTCTAATTTTAAAGCGCATATTAAATGATTTAACTTTACTTAACACACAAAAAATGATAAAATTAACACAAGGAGGTATCAAAATGAAAAAATTCATAAATAAAAACAAAAATACAGTTATATTCGTAGGAATAGTAGTGCTACTATTAATAGGACTAATAATTCTTGGCTCATGTTTAACTAAAAAACCCTTAAAAGAAATAACTTATCAAGAATATACAGAATTAAAAGAAGAAGGAAAGGAATTTATAGTTTACTTTGGAGAAACAGACAGTACAGCATATAATAACGTACTAGAAGTAGTAAAAACAAGCAACTTATCATCATACTTTGTAAACACTGAAGATTTAACAGATAATCAAAAAAAAGAAACATTAGACAAAGAAACTACATCCCTTGCTATTTACGAAAATAAGAAAAAAACATACTCATATGAAGATAAAACTTATAAAGACTATAAACTACTACAAGGACTAATGAAAAAAGGTGCTATTGAAAGAAAATATATTGAAGTAAGTATCGACGAATACTTAGAAATAATAAAATCAGAAGGATATCACTTTATGTTCATCGGAAGCAATCAATGTAGTTATTGTACAATGTTTAAACAATCAATAAATGAAGCCTTAAAAGAAAAAGAATTCAACGTATACTACGTAGACCTAGCTCGTGAAGACATAACAGAAAAACAAAGAGAACAACTATATAAAAGCGACAAATATTTTGACGAAGAAGATTGGGGAACCCCGCTTAATTTCCTATATAAAGACGGCAAAAGAATAGACGTCCTAAGTGGATACGTTGATACTAATGAATTAATTTCATTCTTACAAAAAAATAAGGTGGTTGAATAATGAACAATAATATCTATAAACAAGCATTAGCTTTTAAAAAGAGATACCCATCGACTGTAGCTTGGAGATTGAAAAATCACTGTAAAATAGCAGAAAAACATCTAAACTATGATGAAGAAGTTTTATACGTATTTACAGGACAAAGAAACGACAACTGGTATGATATAATATCAACATCAGTATTCGTAATTACCAATAAGAGACTAATTATTGCTCAAGATAGACTTCTATTTGGTTACTTTCTATATTCAATAACACCAGACATGTTTAATGATTTAACAGTAATCGCTGGACTATTCTGGGGCAAAATAAAAATAGACACTATAAAAGAACTAGTAGTAGTCACAAACTTAAGCAAAGCATCGTTAGATGAAGTAGAAACTAAAGTAACCCAATACATGATGGAAGAAAAAAAGAAATATCCACCAAGAAAAGATGACGAATAATTACTAAGATATTAACAAAAAAAGTTAATATCTTTTATTATGTTCTAATCCTTTGCAGCCCTTATATTAGGAAATCTTTTCCTCATAAAACTATCATCATATAAACTATCAACTTTTCTACTTATAAAAGTCTGAGCATCAATGTTATTACACCTATCCACATACCTAGAGACAGCAAACAAAGTAAGAATTAAATTAAATAACATGAAAACAAAAGCAACAATAGAAACCCAATAAAACCATTCATGATTAATAAATCTTCGATAAAGTCCCTTCAAGCAAGGAATAATAAGATAAAAAAACAAAATAATAAATCCCCACAACAGACAATAAGGAATATAAACGCGACCATTTATAACAAACGGTCCATCTGAATACAACCAAGAATTAAAACCTAAAAACTTTTCCTCAAAAAAACTAACAAAATATTCATAAACACTACCTAAAACAATACCAGATAAAAAAACAAAACTGTGTTTTTTTCTTTTAACATTTCTATAAATAATAAACATTACAATCGCACCAAAACCATAAAGAGGCTTAAAAGGACCAAAAAGCATACCCTGTTTATTAACAAACTCATGATACTTCAAAAGATGAAATAAAGTCTCACAGATAAATCCTATAAAGCCTCCAAAAACATAAAGCCACATAATATCAAAGATACCTAATTTATTAGTTTTACCAAAACCAAGTTTACTATCAATACATCTCATATAATAAACTATATGAAAAAAGAGTAGAAAAACTACTCATAACTATTATTTTTAATCAATTTCTTGTAATTATCATAAGATAAATACAACTTAACTTCCATTTCATAGAAAGAACTATAATCTCTTATTTTCTTATTCTTTAGATCACTAAGTAACAAATTAAAATTATCAAAAAAATCACCTTCATTATAGAAATAATAATAATCACTATAATCCAAATCGTTACTAGTTTTATAACTAAAATCAACATTCTTTAAATGCTTTACTTCCACTTTTACATTATCTAATTTATTATCAATAACTACATCATTATAATTATAAATCCTAGTATCAGAATTAAAATCAATATTCAAAGTATCAGTAACATATTCTAAATCCGAATTATCCTTCAAACGTTCAAATCCTATATACTCATTAAAACTAATTGCCATTCCAATTCCAATAACAACAAAACTAGAAATAAGTACAATAAATCCTCCTTTATAATGATGCTTTCTGTCAAAAACAAAATCATAAATATACTTTACAACCAAATAACTTATTACAACTAGTCCCAGAACAAAAAGGAAAAATCCCAAGAAAATAATTCCATATTTCAACATAAGACCAGTTAACCCTAAAGTAAAAACAAAACCAATAAAAGCAAAAACGAATGTTAATCCTAAGAAAAAGGCAAAAATCTTAATACCAAAGACAACAACCTTTGCTAAACCATCAAAAAAGCTAAATGACGAATGCTTTGGATCCCTTATAATAATTTTTTCTTGCTTTCTATTTCCCAAAACATTCGAAGTCTCACCCTCAAAAACCGGCGCTTCAACTACTTGGTTATTCACATTCTTATCTTCAATTGTAACAAAATAATCCAAATATCTAATCTTAAACAAATGAAGAAACAATGCCCCTCCTAAAACAAATAAAATCAAAGTAAGGATCTTCTCAAAAACAGCATCAATTATATAGCCTACTTTAGGAATATTCAAAAACAAATCAAATATTAAACTATTAAAAATGCTAAAAACAATTAAACCAAAAATCCAAATAATAAATCCTATAAAAATCATTTCAAGAAGACACTTGATTTTATCCTTAAACTTCATATTACAAAACATATTATAAGTATTAGTAATATACTTAAAAAAATCATGAATCCAATCTCCAAAATGAAATCTACTATTTTCATTATATCCAACATCAATAATACCATCATCCATCAATTCATTTAAAGTACAATTTAAAATTTCACACAATAAAATCATTTTCTCCATATCAGGATAGGTACCGCCACTTTCCCATTTGGAAACAGACTGTCTAGAAACACCAAGCCTTTCTGCAAGTTGTTCCTGAGAAAAATTATTCTTTTTTCTAAGATTAAGTAACTTATCACAAAACCTCATTTTCTTCACCTCTACCCCAATTATAGTATAAATAATATTAGTTGCACTACCAAAAACCATTATCATTTTGTATAAAATAAGTTGCAATTAATAAAATTATCTATATTATACTACAAATAAGAAAAAAATGAATCAAATATGATATAATAAATAAAAAGGAGATGAAACTATGACTGATTATGAAATAACAAAACAGTTTGAACTGTTACCAATAGAAAAAGTTGCCAAAAAAATAGGTCTTAAAAAAAATGATATTGAACTATATGGAACATACAAGGCAAAAATAAATGAACAAAAAAATGAACCAAAATCAAAATTAATACTTGTAACATCCACCAACCCAACCCCGTATGGAGAAGGAAAAACAACCTTTTCAATAGGTTTATGCGATGCCATGAATTATCACAAGAAAAAAGCCATACTTGCCCTTAGAGAACCTTCACTAGGACCAGTATTCGGAATAAAAGGTGGAGCAACCGGAGGAGGCCTATCTCAAGTAATGCCTTCAAACGACATAAACCTTCACTTTAATGGAGACTTCCATGCCATAACAAGTGCCAACAATTTAATTGCATCAATAATAGACAATCACATCTATTTTGGAAACGAACTTCAAATAGAAAAAGTTATCTTTCAAAGATGCCTAGACCTAAACGACCGTGCTCTAAGAGAAGTAACTATAAAAGATAGAAAAGACCACTTCACAATAACCGCAGCCTCAGAACTAATGATGATTTTTTGTCTAGCAAAAGACTTTGAAGACCTAAGAGAAAAAATAAAAAACATAATAATTGGAACCAATAAAAACGGAAAATACATTTATCTAAAAGACTTAAAATGTGAAGGAGCCGTCCTAGCTCTTCTAAAAGATGCAATAAAACCCAACCTAGTTCAAACCTTATATCAAAATCCTGCCATAATCCATGGAGGACCATTCGCCAACATCGCTCACGGCTGCAATACAATAATTGCCACAAAACTTGCAATGTCATTATCAGACTATACTATAACCGAAGCTGGATTTGGAAGTGACATGGGAGCTTTAAAATTCCTAGACATTAAATGCCCAGAAGCAGATATATATCCTGATTTAATAATAATAACATCAACCATAAGAAGTCTAAAATACAATGGAGAAAACAATTTAAAAAAAGGAATTCAAAACCTAAAATTCCACATTGAAAAAATGAAAATGGCCAACGACAACATTCTAGTAGTCTTAAATAAATTCAAAGACGATAAAGATGAAGAAATAGAATACATAAAAAACTTTTGTAAACAAGAAAACACACCATTTGCAATAAGCGACATCTATAACAATGGTCCTAAAAACAATGAACAATTAGTAAGTACAGTAACCAAGCTCGCAAACAAACCAAACACCAAAAAACTAAACCTATACAACGAAAACGATGATATAATAACAAAAATAGAAAACATTTGTAAAAAATTCTATCAAGCTAAAAATGTAAAATACAAAAAAGGACTAAAAAAAGAATTAGAAAACTTAAACCAAAACTTCAAAGACTATAAAATATGTATTTCAAAAACTCAATATAGCATAACAGATAATCCTAAACTTCTAGGATATCCTAAAGACTTTGATATAACAATAAACAACTACAAAATAAACAACAGCGTTAAAATAATAACAATTCTAACCGGCGATATCCAAACAATGCCTGGACTTGGCAAACAATCCAATTACTTAAACATCGACGTTAAAGAAGATGAAATACTAGGCATATTTTAATAAAAAAAACAGCCAATTCATATACTTGAATATGAATAAAGACCTAGAAGAAAGATTAAAACAAATAAAAATAGAAAACTATATATGGGTAGTATACATTGCTCTAATAATAATTTGCTTTATATCAAACCATTACGAAAAAAATTACTTTCTATACAATGACATCATATCAAAAGAAAAATATAGAAAACTACTAATACTGATATTTACCATTGCCCTAATAGTATACACATACTACCTCTATGACAGTTACAAAGCGTACAAAGATCTAAATGAAACTGACAGCAATAAGAAAAAACAATGCACAAAATACTCACTCCTAGGAAGTTTCTTAATCTTTATCGCAGGCCTGATTTTTCTAATAATAGCCATAAACGATGAAGATATTGAAACAGAACTAGCATTCAACTAATTGACAAACCAAAAATAATGATATAAAATTAATACATAAATTGATGACGTAGACACGTACTATTAAAAACTAATTCAAAGCGAGTTGGAAAAGGTGAAAGCCAACAATCAAGATTAATAGTATAACACTACTGAATGTTTATCTGAAAAAAAGTAGGATAAGCCGGGCAAAACCGTTATATAAAATAAGTAATCAATAAGGATGGTACCGCGATAAAACGCTCCTATCAGTATTGATTTTTTTTACAAGGAGGAACCTATATGGACATAAAAGAACTATATCAAAATATAGAAAAACTAATGAATCAAGAAATAAAACTACAAGGATGGATAAAAAATCATCGTAAACAAAAAGAATATGGCTTCATTGACTTCTCAGACGGAACATACTTTAAACATGTACAATTAGTATATGACAACAACCTAGACCAATTCGAAGAAATCCAAAAATATCATATTGGAAGTGCCATTACAGTAATCGGAGACGTAATAAAGTCACAAGGAAAAGGACAAGACTTTGAAATAAAAGTAAAAAACATAATACTCGAAGGATCATGCCCAGAAGACTACCCAATCCAACCCAAAAGACATTCAAACGAATTTCTAAGAGAACAAGCATACCTAAGGCCAAGAACAAATCTATACAACGCTATCTTTAGAGTAAGAAGCATAACAGCCATGGCCATCCATGAATACTTTCAAGAAAGAGGCTACATCTACGCCCACACACCACTTATAACAACCACTGACTGTGAAGGTAGTGATCAAATGTTTAAAATCACAACCCTTGACCTAAACAATCTACCAAAAACCGAAGACAACAAAGTCGACATGAGCAAAGATCTCTTTGGCAAACAAGCCTACATAACTGGAACAGGTCAACTTCATGGTGAAGCCTTTGCCATGGCCTATAAAAAAATCTACACCTTCGGTCCAACATTTAGAACCGAAAACTCAAACACCAAAGTTCATGCCAATGAATTCTGGATGATCGAGCCAGAAATAGCCTTCTGCGACCTAGAAGGACTAATGGACATCGAAGAAGAAATGCTAAAATACATTGTAACAAAAGTGTTAGAAAAATGCTCTGATGAAATAGAATTTTTTGATAAATTCGTTCAAAAAGGCCTAAAAGAAAAACTAGAAAAACTAACAACATCAAAATTTACGAGAATTACCCATCACGACGTAATAGACATTCTAAAAAAAGCAGACATAAAATGGGAATTTGAACCAAGCTATGATGACGACATCGCCAAAGAACATGAAAAATACATAACCGAATACTTCAACGGTCCTGTATTCATAACCAATTGGCCTAAAGACATAAAAGCTTGGTACATGAAACTAAACGACGACAACAAAACAGTTGCTGCCGTAGACCTTGAAGTACCAGGAGCAGGGGAATTAATGGGAGGTTCACAAAGAGAAGAAAACTACGACAAATTAATTTCAAGAATGAAAGAAATGAACGTCGACGAAACAACAGTCGAATGGTTCTGTAACCTACGTAAATACGGAGGATGCTACCATTCAGGATTCGGCATGGGCTTTGAAAGACTGCTAATATATTTAACCGGAGTAGACAACATAAGAGACGTAATCCCATTCCCAAGAACCCCAGGAAACTGTGATTATTAAAAAATAAAAGTGCACAAAAGCACTTTTATATATAAGAAGAGAACACCAAATCAAAAAAGTTAACCCATAATAAATAACTATACACCACTTATACAACTATTCATTTAATACTATTCTGCATTCATTACAAAGGACTTTCCCCAAAATCAATATCCTCACCCTGATATTTAATCGCAACATACAAAGTAAGAAGTGCCGGAACAAGAGTAATCAAATTAATAAAAATTCTAAAATTATGCTCCTCTACATTATGACCCTTATCAATCGCAATATCTCGCGTAACAAAGCTAGAATATAAAAAAATACACAAAATACCCAAAGCAAAAATTCTGTTAAAAATATTAACCTTATTCATACAACCTCTACTCAAAGTATTCCTATTAAACAATCCAAGCTCTTCACTATAAGTAAGAAAAATCGAAACAAAAATAGAAACCACAAACAAAAGAGAAGCAACTATCTGAAGATTATAATTATCAATTTCCTTATCAATCGTACTCATAATTAATCTTACACAAAAAAACACAATTTTAAAACAAGAAAAACATAATTGCAATAAAAAACCAAAATATCCTACAAAACATGAAATTAGTATTAATTAATCGTTCGAAATACTTTGCTTTTATAATCAATATTTGATATACTCATAATATAACTTATACGGAGCGTGATATAATGGACATCCAAACTATCCAAAATTACTTTATGCTATTCATAACCTATGCCACAATCGGTTGGATTCTTGAAACAGTATATGTCTTTATTGGTACCAAAAAACTATACAACAGAGGATTCATGCTTGGTCCATATATTCCAATCTACGGCGTCGGAGGACTTTTAATAACCATACTTTTAAGTAGATACCAAGACTCAGCATTCAGCTTATTCTGCATGTCCATAGTAATATGCTCATTACTAGAATACTTTACAAGCCTACTAATGGAAAAACTATTCAAAGCAAGATGGTGGGACTACAGCAATCAAAAATTTAATATAAATGGAAGAATATGCCTAGAAACAATGGTCCCTTTTGGCTTGGTAGCCTTACTAGTAATATACTTTTTAAACCCATTCTTCATGAATCTATATGCAAAAATAAATCCTATTGGCTTAAATATCCTATCAATAATAATTGCCACAATCTTTGTGATAGACTTTATCTTCTCATTTATCGTAGTATCAGGATACAAACAAACCCTAAAAGGAATAAGTTCAATAAACAAAGACGTAACCGAAGATGTAAATGCTTACATAAGAGAACTATTCACAAAAAAATCATACTTCTCAAAACGCCTTGTAAAAGCTTTCCCTAACATGAGTGTAGTAGGAAAAATAAAGAAAAAATTCCAAGGATTAATTGAAACCCCAAAACCAGACCTAGAAAACAAGTAAAAAACTTGTTTTTCTCATATATAAAGAAAATAATTGCTAAATTAAACTATTTTCCAAGTATACAAAAAAATAAATAAAAAATATCAAAATTACACTGACAATTAACTAAACTATTTTTTTAGTGATTGCCACATTTTTCTTGATATTAATAAATAAATATTATATAATATTTACGAAAAGGAGAGATAATATGGAAAAAAACAATAATATACACAATGTAACAATTAAATTTACAAAAGAAGAATTTGAAAATGCAATAGACAAAGCATTCGATAAAAAGAAAAATGACATAAAAATGGATGGCTTTAGAAAAGGAAAAGTACCAAAAGACATCTATTTCAAAAAAGTAGGAAAAGAGTCACTATACATGGAAGCAATCGATACTTTACTACCAGCAGCCTATGATAAAGCAATAAAAGAAAATAATTATGAACCAATAATTGACCCAAAAGTTGATATAAAATCAATCGGAGAAGACGGTGTAGAATTAGAATTCGTCATTACAACAATGCCAGAAGTAGAAATAAAAAAATACAAAGGACTAAAAATAAATAAAGAAGAAGCCAAAGTAACAAAAGAAGAAATAGATCATGAAGTAGGACACTTATTAGCTAAATATAGCGAACTAGTTGTAAAAGAATTTGGAGAAGTAGAAGAAGGGAACATTGCTGTAATTGATTTCGAAGGCTTCAAAGACAATGTTCCATTCGAAGGAGGAAAAGGAGAAAACTATCCACTAGAAATAGGCTCTAAAACATTTATTCCAGGTTTTGAAGAACAAGTAATAGGAATGAAAAAAGACGAAGAAAAAGATATAACACTTACTTTCCCAGAAGACTATCACGTTGAAGACCTAAAAGGAAAAGAAGTAGTATTCAAAGTAAAAGTAAATGAAATAAAAGAAAAAGTAACAAGAAAACTAGATGAAGAATTCTTCGAAGACTTAGGACTTGAAGGTGTAACATCAGAAGAAACTCTAAGAGAAGAAATAGAAAAAAATATAAAAGCCAATAAAGAACACGAATTAGAAGAAAAATACATTGATGAAATTCTTGCTAAGATTGCTGAACAAACAACTACAGAAATTCCAGAAGAACTAAAAGAAGAAGAAATAAATCACATGATTAAAAGATTTGAAGAACAAGTAAGAATGCAAGGACTATCACTTGAAACATTCTTTGAAATAACAAAATCAACCGAAGAAGATCTAAGAAAACAAATGAAACCAGAAGCTGAAAAACACATTCTTTATAGATTCATAATTGATAAAATCAAAAAAGAAGAAAAAATCGAAGTATCAGAAAAAGAAGCAAACGATGAAGCTGACGAACTATGCAAAAGATATGAAATGGACAAAAACGAATTCCTATCAATGTATGGTGGCATCGAAATGCTAAAATATGAATTAGAAATAAGAAAAGTAATTGAATTCTTAAAAGAAAATAACTAAAAAATAAGCAATTGCTTATTTTTTTTAAAGAGGTGAACCATGGAAAACATAATCCTTATAAAATATGGAGAACTAACAACAAAAGGTGACAACAGAAAACAATTCATTAACACTCTATATAACAACTTAAATGAAAAAATAAAAAAATATGATGCAAAAATAATAAAAGAACACTCAAGAATGTATATAACATGTACCAACAATCTTGAAGAAATCCTAAATATCGTAGGAAATACATTTGGTATTCATGCGTTTAACATTTGCTATAAAGCACATACTAATACTGAAGACATCAAAAATTTGACACTAAAACTTTTAAAAGAAAAAAAATTTAAAACATTTAAAGTAGAAACCAAAAGAAGAGACAAAACATTTGAAATACCAAGCATGGAATTCAACAATATAATAGGTGGTCACATTCTTAAAAACATAAAAAATATTAAAGTAGACGTAAACAATCCAGAAATATTCGTAAAAATAGAAATAAATAAAGAAGATACATACATATACTTTAATGACATCCTAGGAAAAGGCGGATACCCTGTTGGCGTACAACAAAAAGGATTATTAATGCTCTCTGGAGGAATCGACTCACCAGTCGCTGGATACTTAGCACTAAAAAGAGGAATAAAAATAGACGCAATTTACTTTGAAGCCATACCACACACAAGCCTAAATGCAAGAGAAAAAGTAAAAAGCCTAGCCAAAGAACTATTGAAATACACAAACGAAATTAATCTATACGTTGTACCAATCACAAAACTCCAAGAAGAAATTTACAAGAATTGTGATTCTACATATATTATAACTATTCTACGAAGAATGATGTATCGTATAAGCGAACAAATAGCAAATACAAATGAACACTTAGTGTTGATAAATGGTGAATCTATCGGACAAGTAGCAAGTCAGACTCTAAGTAGCATGAAAGTAATTAACGAAGTTGTTAAAATCCCAGTAATCAGACCAGTAGCCTGTTTAGACAAATTAGAAATAATTGAGATAGCAAAAAAAATAAATACCTACGAAACAAGCATCATTCCATATGAAGATTGTTGTACTATATTTGTACCAAAACATCCAGTAATAAATCCTAAACATGAAAAATGCTTAAAAGAAGAAAAAAAGATAAAATATCAAGAACTAATAAAAGAATCAATAAAAGACACAATTGTTTTAAAAATAAAAGAAGAAAACGAATTTAGCGATATTCTATAAACCAAAAATTACCAATCTAAAAAATGTATGAAATTGTCAAAAATTCACATTCTATTAATGTATAGGAGGTGAAAAACAATGAATCAAAACAAGGCAAATAGCAAGCTAGTAGTTCCAGGAGCTAAACAAGCAATCGAAGCTATGAAATATGAAATAGCTAGAGAATTTGGTGTAACTTTAGGTCCAGATGCTACTTCAAGAGCTAATGGTTCAGTTGGTGGAGAAATC
>JABLTK010161976.1_pt1 | contig 40722 bp, 6 predicted proteins | sample 7160131 | NCBI WGS metagenome assembly JABLTK01 (sample SAMN14651221, study PRJNA627086) | human gut metagenome | isolation source: feces | host: Homo sapiens
AAATTGTTGGGCTATATGATGCGTTTGTTGATTCTGCTGTTGCTTCTGTTGTTGATGTGAACCAACCATTGAAGTTAGATCCAGTTCCAACAGTTGCTGTAAGTTCTGCAACTTTTCCGTGGAAGATATATCCAGTTGTTGCATTGCTTGATGTTGCAGTTCCGGTTGCGCTAGTCAATACTTTTGCAATCTTAACTGAACCAGTTCCTGTTCCAAATGTTCCAACAGTAACTTGATATCTTGCTTGTTCAAAATATCCATAAAGTGTTGTTCCGCCAATTACAAGTCCTGAATATGATGTTCCAGAAACTGTTGCAGCGCTTGAACATGCCGCATTAGTGAACCAACCTTTGAATACATATCCAGATTTTGCAGTTGCAGTAAGTGTAACGGCCTTACCTGGATAGAATGATCCGCCACCAGCAAATGCAGAGTATGCAGTTGCGTCTGTGTCGTTTGCAATAGCGTTAAGAGTTGTTGCGTCTTTTGCACTTGCAAATCTTGCCACAATGGTAAGAGTATATTTGTTTGCTTGGAATCTTGCAGAGTATGAAGTGCTTGCTGTTACTGTAACTTCGGCAGTTGCAGTTGTTGCAATGTTTGTTCCACCCGCGTTGTACCAAGCGATGAATGAATATCCATCTTTTGCAACCGCTCTCAATGTTGCTTTCAAGCCATGAGTGAATGTTGCTGAAAGAGCAGTTCCTGTTGCTCCGATATATGCATTTCCACCGTCTGTGCTTGTTGTGTATGTGTTGAGAGATGATGCGTCTTTTGCAGTTGCTGTTTCAGCAGAAACGGTAACTGTGTATTGATTTTGTGTGAAGTATGCATATACAGTTGCGTTTGCTGTTACGCTTGCAATTGTATATTTTACTGCGGTTTCACTTGCTGTTGCAGAATCGGTAGGAACGGCTGTATACCAACCTTTGAAGGTATATCCGGTTGCGGCACTTGCTGTGAATTCGGTGCCAAATCCGTGATAAATCTTGCTTGTTCCAGAAACTGTTCCACCAGTTGTTCCGGCAGTAATGCTTCCTCCAACATTCTTGAAGTATGCAGTTGCTGTGATTGTGTATTGTTTTGAAGCAAATCTTGCAGTTATAGTTGTTGCACTTCTAATTGCAGATGTTGTTCCAGATGTGAAGGTTGTGCTTCCAATTGCATATGTTTCAAATACAAATCCAGTTGCAGGAGCGTTTGTTACAGATGTTGTTGTTCCATAGAACACATATCCGCCTGTAACGCTTGTTGCAGTTGTTGTGTCGCCAACAGTTGCATTTGCAAGAACTTTTGCAAGAGAAATTGTTCCACCAGTTGTTCCAGCAGTGTATGTTGTTGGAAGAACTGTTGCACTTGTTGCTTTCTTATATTCAGCGCCAACTGAAACTTGAACTTTGTTTGCAACAAATTTTGCTGTGTATGTTGCATTTTCAGCGCCCATGTTGAATGTGTAAACGGTTGCAAGTTTCTTTGTGGTATCGTTATAAACTTGTGTTCCGCTTGCATTGAACCAACCAGCGAATGTATATCCAGTTTTTGCTGTTGCTGTAAGTGTTACAACAGAATTATAGATATAGCATGTCTTGCCGTTGATTGTTGCAGTTGTTCCAGAAATTGCAACTGTTCCACCAGTCTCTCCGGTTGCAACAGCGTTGAGTGTTGTTGCATCTTTTGCAGATTGATATTGAGTTGTTACTGAAACTTCATATGCGTTGATTGTGAACTTAGCAAAGTATGAAACATTTCCAGCAGGCATTGTGAACTTGTATGTTGTGTCGGTTGATTTGTAAACTGTTCCGTCAACTGTTGAGTTTGAAACAGCAGTTGTAAGAGTGTTGTTTGTGAACCAACCACCAAATGACCAACCAGTGTTTGCAGTTGCTGTAATTGTTACTGTTGAACCATAGTTATATGTTCCAGCACCAGTTACGCTTCCGCCATCTGCTTCAATTCCACTTACGGTTACTGTATATCCGTTTACAGACCAGTTAGCGTAAAGTGTAATGTTAGATGTGATTGTCCATTTGGTTACTGCATCTTTGTTTACAGAGCCATTTGCATTGAAATATTTAGTTCCCTTTCCACCCTCTTCTGTAAAGTATCCAAGGAAGGTGTTTCCAGTCTTGCTTGGAGCAGTAATTGCAGAAATTGTGGTGTTATAGGTTGCTGAAATTGTGTCTGTTCCACCAGATCCGCCAACTTTGTTAAGAGTTACGGTATAGGTGTGAGCAGTTGCGTTTGCTGTAAGAGTAAGAGCATTTGCTGGCATTGTGAATGTGCAGTTCTTGGTTGTTGAGAAGTCTGATGAACTATTTGTCAACTTAAACTGACCATAGTCATCAGTGAAAGATTTTTCTGGGGTTAAGCTGGTTGGTGAACCATTTGTCCACTTAGACCAGTCATAACCGGCAAGCATTGTTGCGTTGATTGTTACGCTTGCACCATACTTGTATGAACCAGTACCTGTAACATCTTTAATTCCTCTTCCCTTGTAGAGGGTCAAGGTGTATGAGTTTCTCTTATAGTAAACTTTAAGAACGGTTGAACCGTCACCAGCAACTTTTCCGGTGTTGCTTGTTCCAGTTTTGGTTGTGTCAACACTGAATCCAGTTAATGGTGTGTTTGTTGCGGTTGCTGTTGAATCGGTGAATGCTGTCAAACCTGTTGTGGTTCTTGAAGCAGTTGTTGGATATGTTCCGTCAACGTTTTCATCGTAATGTTCAACTGTATAGGCAACTTTGTTTGCCTCAAATTTAGCATAAAGTTTATAACTTGCACCGTTTGAGTGAGCGGTTGCAGTGTATGTTCCTTTATAATCGCTATCAACAGCGCTTGTTGTTACACCCGCAGAAGTTGTGCATGCTTCGTTTGTGAACCAACCAACGAATGAATATCCGGCGTTAGCACGAGCATAAAGTTCAGCAGATGCACCAAATTTGAGTGTTTGTGATGGGCTTGTTTCGTTGGTGATTGCACCAAATCCAACGCGTCCACCAACAAATGTTGAAGATGAGCCGTTTGAGAATGTCTTTGAAACGAGTGTTACTGTATACTCGTCAACAGCAAAGTTTGCAGTCAATGTGAGTGTTGCTCCCTTTGCCATTGCTGGCATTGTGAATGTATACTCTGCACTGTCTGATGCAATTCCTGAAACTGTGCTTGTCCAACCAGTGAAGTGATATCCAGCAACGCTTGCAACTGCTTTTACAGTTACAGAAGAGTTATATTGAACATCGGTCAAGGTTGTTGTGCTTGTTCCTGTGATTGCCGAGCCTTTTGCGTTTGTGATATATGCAGAACCAAGAGCCTTTCCATTTTCTGTTGTAACGCCAACAGACAATGTGTACTCGTGGATTGTGTATTGTGCATAAAGTGTTTGAGCACCAGTGATTTGAACTTTTGTTGAAGCAGAAATTGTTGCTCCTGTTCCATCTTTTGCTGTGTTCCAAGAAGCAAATTCATATCCAGCCAAAGTTGCGGTTGGAAGAGTTCCATAGTTTGCGTTATATGTAACTTCTTTTGTCTTGTCACCAACAACTGTTCCGCCGTTAGGGTTGAATGTTACTGTGTATGTGTTTGCTGTCCACTTAGCAACAAGTTCAATTGTGATTGTTGAAGCACTTCCAGCAGTTACACCTGCATATGTTGCAAGGTCGTTTACTGTGTATGCCTTGTTGTTTGTTACAAGGGTTACTGCTTTGGTTGTTGCATGTGTAATGTTCCAACCAGCAAGTGTGTATCCAGTTTTTGTTACACCATTGTTTACAGTGTATGAACCAGTGAATGCTTTTACACCAGAAGTTGCAAGAGCAGTTGTTCCATTCTTATAAGCAAATTTATAGGTGTTTTCTTGGAACTTAGCGTATAAGCGATAGGTTCCTTGATTTGTTCCGTTTGAAACATATGTCAAACTGTTATTGAGTGTTGGAGAATATGAAGCACTTGTGCTTACTGCACTTCCTGTGCAGTTTGCATTTTCGAACCAACCGATGAATGCATATCCAGCAGAAGCGGTTGCATTTACGGTTGCAGTCTTGCCATATACAACGCCAGTTGCATTTCCAGAAACTGTTCCGCCAACAAGTGTTGATGAAAGTTCATGTTTAGCATCTGTTTCGTTATATTCATATGTTGCACTTCCAACTTCAACATTATATGTGTTTTGTGCGAAGTGAGCAACAAGGTTATATTTTGAACCATTTGCACCAATGTCTTGCATTGTGAATGTATAGGTCAAATCGTCTGAAACTTTTGTTTCGCCAACATACCAACCAGTGAAGTGATATCCAGTTGTTGCAATTGCACGAACTGTTACGCTTGCACCATAGTTATAGTTTGCAGAAGCCCCTGTTCCAGTTGCACCAACATATGCGTTTCCGCCAGCGGTTGGGGTTGCACTTGTTGTAACTCCGAATGTCTTGATTGTTGCAGAAACTGTAATTGTTAAGTCGCTTGCAATGTTGTGTGTATAACTTCCAGAAGAAATTGTAACGCCAGTTGCACTGTAAGCAATGTTGTAATATCCAGTTGATACTGTTCCAGTCAAGGTTACAGTTTCACCAAAGTAAACTGTGAATGTGTTTGAGTCTCCTGTTGTTCCATTCAAGTTTGTTGAATATGAAACAGATGCAACACCAGTTCCCTTTGAAATTGTAACTGTATATGAGTTTGCGGTATAAACTGCGCTATATTCAAGAGCACTTGTTGGAATTGATGCTTGTGCTTGGGTTGTTGCAACGCCATTGCTTGAAGCAACCTCTGTTCCAGTTGTTCCTCTTCCTGCAACCCATTTTGTGAAGGTGTAACCTGTCACTGTTGGAGCAGTCATTGTTGCAGTCTTTTTGAGTGGCATTTTGATTGTTGTAACAATTCCGCTTGTTGTTACATAGTCACTCTTGATGCTGATTCCCATTGCTTTCAAAGCAGTTGATGAACCAGTGATTGCATATGAATAGATGTTAATGTCATATGTGTTAGATTCAAACAAAGCAAAGTAGTTTTGTCCAGCAGTTGTCATTGCTGTGGTTGTCATTGATGCAGTTGTTGCAATTGGGTTTCCACTTACAACGCCTTTATACCAACCAACGAATGTATAACCACTGTTTGCTGTTGCTGTGATTGTTGTTGTTGCATTATAGTCGATTCCGGCTGTAACGCTTGTTCCAGCGGTTCCAGAGCCAATCTTTACTGTTCCACCAAGAACGCCATCGCCAGAAGCCTCAATTGTGTTTCCAAATCTGGTTTGAACTTTAACAGTCAAATCATATTGGTTAATTGTGAACTTCGATTTCAATGTAACGTTGTCTGCTGGCATTGTGAAGGTATATTGTCTTCCAGCGCCAGAAATCTTGGTTTCGGTTGAACCTTGAACATTATACCAACCTTCGAATGTGTAACCTTCGTTCTCGGTTGCAGAAACTGTAACCTTTTGAGCGTTGAGGTCGCTGTCAACAACGTTGAATGTTGCGTTGAGGGTTGAACCTGTTGTTCCGATTCTTGCAGTTCCACCAACTCCGGCAGAAACTGTAACTGTATAAGCATTTGTCTCGAAGAGAGCACTGTATGTTTGTCCAGCAGTTGTCATTGCTGCGGTTGTCATTGAAAGTTCTTTTGAAGTTGCAGTCTTTGTAAAGTCTGTTCCAACAAACCAACCAACAAATGAATATCCGTCATTTACAGAAGCAGTGATTGTTGCTGTCTTTGTAAGGATAACTGATCCAGCACCTGAAACGCTTCCGCCGAGTGCACTTTCGGTTGGGGTTCCGTCTGTTCCAACTTTTACATATGCTTTGAGTGTCAAAGTATATGAGTTAGCGGTGTAAAGAGCAGTATATGTAAGTCCAGCAGTTGTCATTGCAGCAGTTTTAAGTGTTCCAGTTGTCTTTGTTCCACTTGTTCCTGTTCCAGTGAACCAACCAGCAAATGTATATCCAGATTTTGCAGTTGCTGTGATTGAAGCGGTTTGACCAAATGTTACTTGTGCTGTATATGTTCCAGCAGAACCAGTAAATGTAAGTCCACCAAGGCTTGCAAATCCAGCGTCTGACAATGTTGCTGTTTCAGAACCATATTGTGTATAGTTCTTGATTGTGAGAGTATAGGTTTGAATTGCAAACTTAGCATAGATTGTTGCGTTGCTTGCAGGCATCTTGAATGTATACTCTGTGTCTGAAACTTTTGTAAGTCCAGTTGTATATGCAGAAGTGCAATCAGCATCTGTGAAGAAGCCAACGAACTTATATCCAGTTGCAGGAGAAATTGTAAGAGTGATTGACTGTGTATAGTAATACGAACCAGCACCTGAAACGCTTCCGCCGTCTGTTCCAACTGTAAGTTTGTTGTCTGCCCCAACAAATTTGTTTGTGATTGTAAGAGCATATTTGTTTTGTTCCCAAATTGCAGAAAGTGTAACTGTTCCGCCATTGGTGTTAAGAAGTCCAGCATCTCCAAGAATTGTTGCAACGTCAACACTTGCTGAAAGAGCATATGTTTTTGCGTCGTCAAGTCTCCAACCTTTGAGGGTTGCACCTGTATAGGTGAAGATTGCGCCCTTCAATGTAACCTTTCCACTTGCAGAATATGTGATTCCGGTTTGTGTTTGGGTTGTGTTTGTTTGTGTGCCAGCGAATGTTGGATAATTAGATGCATATTCAATTGTATAGGTGTTAGCACTATAAATTGGATAAAGTGTAATGTCATATCCAGCAGTGTTGCCAGCAAGTTTTCCTGCTTTTGTTGCAAGGTCAGCAACGGTTACTGTTGCGCCAAGTCCATAAAGGGCTGAACCGCTTCCAGCAGTTGCTTTTGTAAGGCTCCAACCAACAATGTGATATCCAGCGTTTGCTGTGTTAATATCTGCACCACTGTTTGTTGTGAATGACTCGGTATAAGTTTTTGTAGTGGTTCCAGTGATACCGTCGAATGTGATTCTATAAGTATTTTCTTTCCATTGAGCATAGAGGGTTTGGTCGGCAGTGATTGTAACTTTTGTTGTTGCAGTTACTGTTGCTCCGCTTCCGTCTTTTGCTGTGTTCCATGATGTGAAATAGTATCCTGAACGAGTTACAGTGTTAAGTGTACCATAGGTTGAGTTATAGTAAACTGTCTTTGAACCAGTTTCAGGAATTCCACCGTTTGCATTAAATGTAACATTATAGCCATTTGCAGTGAAGAGTGCATAGATTGTGATTGTTGCACCGTTTTTGTCTTGTGCAGGGATTTCATATTTATCGCTTGTAACGGTTGCACTTGTTGTGCAGTTTGCATTTGTGAACCAACCAGCAAATGTATATCCAGTGTTTGCAGTTGCAGAAATTTTTGCGCTTGTTTCAAATCTATATTTGCCAGCGCCAGTTACTGTTCCACCAACATTGGTGTCTGCTTGTCCGTTCACTCTTGTAACAACTGAAATACTCAATGTATATTCATCTGCTACATACAAAACAATGAGTTTATATGTTTCATTGTTCTTTGTAAGTGCTGGCATGTTGAAGTTATAAGTTTCTCCAACGCCATTAAGTTTGTTAGCAGGTTCAACGCTTGAAACATACCAACCGCCGAAATGATAACCTTTCTTGTTTGTTGCTGTTACTGTTGTTGCTGTTCCATAGATAACTCCCTCTTGTTTTGTTACTGGAGTTGTAAGAGCGGTTCCGTTTACTTTTGTAATGCTTGCGGTTCCGTTTACAGCCTCAACTTCAAGAGTATAGTTGCTGTGGATTGTGTAATGTGCAGAAAGTGTAACTGTTCCGCCATTTTCTGTTGTAAGGTTTTTGAGAGCATCACTTGCCAAAACAGGTGAACCATCGGCTTTTGTGAAGTGGTCGAAATCGTAACCTTTTCTTACAGGAGTAAGTCCTGGGTGAAGAGCAGCAAATCCTGCATATTCAACGCTGTAAACAAGAACGCTTGAAACTGTTTTGTTTCCGCCAATCAATCCGTCAACTGCGTCGAAGATAACTGTATAGGTGTTAGCCTCGAAGAGTGCGGTGTAAACAAGTCCAGATGTTGTTATCTTGTCTGTTGTTGCAGTTGCAGTTGCAGCAAATTTAGTTGAAACACCTTTTCCTGTATACCAACCAACGAAGTGATATCCAGCGAGTTCTGTTGCTTTGATTGTTGCAGTTGCGTTGAAGTCGATGCTTCCAGCACCTGTAACTGTTCCGCCAACAGCGCTTTCTGTTGCTTCACCAGCACCAACTTTTACATAGGTGTAAAGTGTTACAGCATATTTGTTTGCAGTCCATTGAGCATAGATTGTTACATCTGCGCCAGTTGAAAGGTTTCTTGAAGTTGCAAGAACTTCGTCGCCTGTTCCGCCTTTCTTGGTGTTCCAACTCTGGAATGTATATCCAGTTGCAGTTGCTTTTCCAAGTTCGTTTGCACTGATGTCTTCGTCATATGTTGCAATGATTGTTGTTGGGATATTTCCAACGGTTGAAACCCCAGCAGGAGCGTTTCCGTTGAAGATAACCTTATATTGTTTTGCAGTCCATGTTGCATATACTTCAACAGTTGCGCTATTTTCAGCAGTCAATGATGTTGATTCATATGTTACAACAGTTCCTTTTCCGTTGGCTTGTGTGTTATAGCCAGCGAATGTGTAACCAACGAGTGATGGAGTTGCAAGTTCACTTGAAGCAAGTTTTGCACCATATTTCACGCCGTTGATGTTTGCATTGAGCCCTGAAACTGAACCAGCAGTTCCAGCAGGTTTGTTCGCATTGAAGTGAACTGAATATGAGTTTCTTGTATAGTAAAGTGAAATTACAAGGTTTCCGTCTGCAGAAATTGTAAGAGCATTTTCTGTGAGGTTGGTTGTATATCTACTATATGTGAATCCTTCATATGTTGTCTTTACAGAAGCAAGGTCAACAGTTGATGCAGTTGTTCCAGTGTGTGGAACTGAACCTGCTTCTTTCCATGTTCCGTCAAGGTTTTCTGTAAAGTGTTTAACTGTATATTCAGTGTTTGTGTTAGCATTCCATTTTGCAGTGAGAACTACAATTGCGCCTTGTTCAGAAGCAAGGTTCATGAACTTGTCTGCTGTAACGGCAGTGGTTCCATTTGACCAAGCGGTCCATGTTGTTCCGTCGCCATATTTTGCAGTTGCAGTGTTAAGACCAGTTGCAGTGAATCCAGCAAATGTGTAACCAACTCTTGAAGTTGTGCCAAATGCATATGCTTCATTATAGGTTGCAGTTACTGATGTGATTGATGTTCCACCAGCAGTTACATAGTTTACTGTATAGGTGTTTGCTTTCCAAATTGCATAAAGTGTGATTGTTGCAGGTGCATATGGAGTTGCAAGTCCAACTTCTCTTACGAGAGTTGAAACATCAATTGTTCCAACAAGAGCAGCAATTTCACTTGTTGCAGCGCTGTCTGTGTTCCAACCAAGGAATGTGTATCCAGTTTTTGAATATTTGTTTGTTACAGTTGGGATTGCAATTGAACCACCGAATGTTGCAGTCATATCGGCAATTGCAGAAGCAACTGTTGCACCGTTTGCATTGAATGTTACGGTGTATACGTTTGCAGTGAATTTAGCATAGAGGTTAATAGTTCCATTGTTTGCAATTGTGTTTGTAACTTGATAGATATTATATCCTGTGCCTGCTTTCACTGTAAGAGCAGTTGCGCCATTTGCATCGGCGAACCAGCCATTGAAGGTGTATCCGTTTGATGCAGTAGCGTAAAGGTTTACGTTGTCAAGATAGTTTGCAGTTGCACTTGTTGTGCCAGATGCGCCGATACCAATTGTTGCTCCAGCAGTTCCAGTTCCAATTGCAGAAACTTTAACAGTGTAAACGTTTTTCTCAAACACGGCAGTAAGCGCATAGTCGTTTGCTGGCATGTTGAATGTGTACTCTGCTTTGGTTGATTTTTCACCACCATCTGCGTCTGTCCAACGAACGAAGTGGTATCCAGCAGAAGCGGTTGCTTTAACTGTGATTGCAGTGTTGTAATCATAGGTTCCAGCACCTTCTGTTGTTCCGGTGTCAGCAGGGCTAACGGTGATTGTCAAGTTGTATTGGTTAATATCCCAATGAGCATAGAGTGTTTGTGCGGTTGTGATTGTAACAGGAGTGTCTGCTTTAACTTGTGTTCCAGCAGTCTTGTCTGTAAACCAACCGTTGAATGTGTAACCAGTTCTTGTTGCTTCTGGAAGAGTTCCATAGGTTTCAGCATAGGTTACGGTCATTGTCTTGGTTGAGCAGTTTCCTCCGTTTGCATCAAATGTAACAGTATATTTGTTTGCTGTTGCAGTTGCAGTAAGAGTTACATTGCCGGCTCCAAGAACAAATGATGTTTCTTTTGTTGCAAGTGTCTTGTCACCTGTCCAACCATTCCATGCGTATCCAGCACTTACGGTTGCATCAATGTTGATTGTTGCACCAAAGTAGAATTCACCATTTCCAGAAACAGCACTGATACCTGTTACCTTTTTAAGAGTTACTGTATATTTCTCTCTTGTAAGGTAAACTTTCAAAACTGTTGTTCCGTTAGGATTGATTGTTGCTTCAAGTGTTGAAGCCTTGGTTTCAAGAATGTATCCAGCAAGGTTCAATTCTCCATTTGTGAAGTTCTTTGAAATTGCTGTTGCATTTACTGTTGCGTTTGTTGTTCCTGTCTTGTTCTCGGTTTCGAGAAGTGTATAGGTTGTTGCAAGAGTTGATGCGTCTGTAAGATTTTTAACATATGTTTCAATCTTATATGCTGTGTCTGATTTTTCAGACCAACGAGCGATAAGTTTGATTTCTACGCCATCTTCGGTTGTAAGGTTCATTGATGTGTTTTCAACAAGTTTTCCAGCCTCGGTGTACCAACCATCAAATTTATAGCCAGGTGCACTTGGGGTTCCAAGAGCGTTTTCACTGATTTGAGTGTCATACTTAATTCCTGTAATTGGTGCAGGAATGTTTGTAACATTGCTTGCATCAACGCCAGCAGGAGTATTTCCGTCAAATGTTACAGAGTATGTGTGTGCTTCCCAATGAGCATAGAATGTAGCGTTTCCGTCATGTGCCCATTTTCCATCTACCAAATAACCTTCAACGGTTGCGTTAACTTTTCCGGTGTTATCTGTAATTGCAAGTCCAGCAGTTGCAGAAGTGAACCAACCAACAAAGTCGTAACCAACTTTTGAAGCAACTGTACCAGTAAGGTTGAGAGCAACATCATAAGTTGCGGTTGCGGTTTGTGTTAATGGATTTCCACCATTTGCGTCAAGTGTAATTGTATAGGTGTTTGCATCCCATATTGCTTTAACTGAAACTGTTGCACCTTCTGCTGATGCAAGGTTCTTTGAAGCAGTTGTGATTGTTGTTTCACCCATTACATATGAACCAAATGTGTATCCTGTTCTTTCAGCAACTGGAAGAGTTCCAAGAGTTTGAGCAAATGCAACTTGTTTTGTTGCAATTGTTTTTGTCTCGTTAAGAGTCCAACCATTTGCTGTGGTGAATGTACCATTGTTTGCAGAAATTGAAACTGTATATTTGTTTGCAGTCCATTGAGCAAAGAATGTTGTTCCGCCAACGCGTGTCCACTTGTCAGCGGTGATATATCCTTCTACATTGCTTTGTACAGCGCCAGTTGCGTCTGCAACCATGATTCCTTTTTCTTTTTCTGTGAACCAACCTTTGAATGTGTATCCAGTTGATGTTACAGGAGCGATTGTGTCGCCGAATGCGCCATCAAATGTTACAGTTTTTGCGGTTGGAACGCCAGCAACAGAAGAATCGGCTTGTGCGTTTCCATTGAATGTAACTTGATATGTAAGTGCTGTCCAAACTGCATAGAGTGTAACGTTTCCGTCTTTTTCAGATGAAAGACCTGAAACAGTTGCTCCGTCTGCATATTTAACAGCGCCGTTTTGGGTTTCTGCCCAACCTGTGAATCTGTATCCAGGAAGAACGAAGCCGTTTGCAGAAAGTGCTTTTGATTCAGTGAATGACAATGTCATTTCTTTTGTTTCACCGGTAACAGTTCCGGTTGCACCTTCTGGTTTTGTTCCATCAAATGTGATGGTGTATGAGTTTTCACTCCATGTTGCGGTGATTGTGATTGTTGCGCCGTTAGCGGTTTGTGCAGGAACGGTATATGTTCCGTCTGTGTCAACGCTTCCGGTTGCAACTGTAAATCCACCAAATGTGTATCCAGTTTCTGTTTTTTGAACAAGAGTGATTGTAGCACCAAATTCAGCAGTTGTTGTTGTGGTTCCAACTTCTCCGATACCAGCGTTACCACCAGCGGTTGCGCCCGCTTTTACAACTTTGATTGTATAGGTGTCTTTTGCGAACACTGCAACAAGTGTCAATCCGTCTACTGGAATTGTAACTTCATATGGTGCAGAAGTTGAAACTCTTTCTCCTGCTTCGGTTTGCCATTCAACGAAGTGATATCCAGCATTTGCTGTTGCACTGATTGCAACGGTTTCGTTGTAATTATATGTTCCAGCACCTGTGGTTGTTCCATAAGCCTCATCTGGGAGAACTTTAAGAATCAATTTATATTCGTTGATTGTGAAGTGAGCATAGAGTGTGTGGTTGTTTGGTGTTGTAACTTTTGTTGCATCGGTAACCTCTGTTCCGCCAGTTGCAAGAGTGTACCAACCATCAAATGTCCAACCAGTCTTGGTTGCTTTGATAGCATCAATTCCGGTATAGTTTGCATCAAATGTAACGGTGAGTGTTTGTGTTGCAGGTGTTCCACCGTTTTCTTGAGCGTTAAGTGTAACTGTATATTCGTTTGCAGTTGCGTTTGCTGTAAGAGCAATTGCTTTTGCTTCAAGAACAAATGTTGCATCTTGTGCGTCAAGGTCAAGGTCACCTGTCCAGTTCTTCCATGTGTATCCTGCTTTTACAGTTGCACCAAGTTGAACTGTTGCACCATAGTAGTATGTTGCGTTTCCTGTTACAGCACTGATACCAGTTCCCTTGTCAAGAGTAACATCGAATGCGTCTCTTGTGAAGCGTACAACAAGTACAAGTGAACCATCACCAGCAATTGTTCCTGTAAGTGTTGATTCTGCTTCAACAAATGTTCTGCCAGGAAGTTTAGTTTTGTCGAATACGCCATTTGTGAAGTATTTAGAAACCGATTTTGCATTTGTATCGTCATCAGTTCTTCCGATTGCAACTTGTGAATCAAATTCAGTGTACTTGCCGTCTACAAGTGATTTTCCATCAGCAGAAATGTCTTGCATTTCATATTTGATTGTATATTTTGTTTCATTGCTTGCAGTGTAACGAGCAACAAGTGTGTGATCGGTTGAGATGATAACTTTTGTTGTTTCACTGATAGCAGTTCCGTCCTCTGTGAACCATCCTTCGAATGAGTAACCACTTGCAGGGGTTACAGCAGGAAGTGTTCCATAGGTTCCGTTGAATTGAACTGTTTTTTCAGTTGTGTCGGTTGATCCATGAGAACCAATATTGAATGTAACTTTAATATTGTTTTGTGTCCATGTTGCTTTCAAAGTTACAGTTGCACCGTTTGTTGCAGAAAGGTTCTTTACTGTTGCGCCATTAGTATAAGTGTTTTCACCAAATGTCCAACCAGCGAATGTGTAACCTTCAAGAACAAAGCCGTTTTCTGTCAATGCTTTTGCTTGGTCATAGGTCATTGAAAGGTTTGCAGTTGAACCAGAAACTGTTGTTGTTGCAGTTTCAGGAACGTTTGCATCAAATGTGATTGTATATTTGTTTGCAGTCCATTGTGATACAAGTTCAACAACTTTGTTAAGTTCGGTTGTAAGGTTCTTTACTTTTGCGCCATTTGTATAGGTGTTTTCATTATAGAGCCATCCAGCAAATGTATAACCTTCAAGGGTATATGCGTTGTCTGTAAGAGTAACTTCGGTTGCGAATGTTGCAGGGATATCAGCCATTGTTCCCTTTACAACATTGCTTGTTGTTGCAGGAGCCTTGCCAACAAATTTGATTGTGTAGCCATTTGCTTGCCATTTTGCTTCAAATGTTGCGTTGTCTGCAAGAGTCCATTTTCCAGCGGTGATGAATCCAGCAACGTTTGCGTTTACTGTTCCTTCTCCGTTTGTAACAGCAACTCCGTCAGTTGTATACCAACCAAGGAATGTGTATCCAGCAGCGACAGGAACTGAAATTGAAGTTACGAATGCGCTGTCAAATGTTACAGGAATATTTGCAGGCATTGAACCAACAGTTGCTTCTGCTGGTTTGTTTGGAGCAAATGAAACTGTATATTTGTTTGCTGTCCATTGAGCAAGAAGTTTTACTTCTGCGCCGTTTTGAGAAGCAAGTTTAGAAACGGTTTGTCCACCAATATATGATGTTCCTTTTTCATCTTTCCAGCCAGCGAATGTATAACCAACAAGAGAGAAGCCGTTTGTTGTAAGTTTTACAGAATCTGTAAATTTGATATCTGTGATAGAAGCAGTTGAACCTGTAAATGATGTTGAAGCATTTTTAGGTGTGTTACCATCAAAGATAATGCTATATGTGTTTTCTGTGAACTTAGCATAAAGGTTGATTGTTGCACCGTTTGCTTTTTGTGCAGGAACGGTATAGGTTGCAACGCCGGTTTCGTCGTCAACAGTAACGCCAAGAGGAGTGTTTCCATCAGCATCGCTGAACCAGCCAGCGAATGTGTAACCTGTGTTTGCCTTTTCATAAAGGTCGATTGTGCTGTTAAATTCAACACCAGATTTTGTCAAAACCTCAGGAGATGCAAGTTCGCCGATACCGATTGTTCCACCTGCGGTTGCTCCGATTTTTGAAATTTTAACAATGTATGTATCAATTTCGAAGTGTGCAACAAGGATAACATCGTTTGCTGGCATATTGAATGTGTATGAAGCATCCTTAGATTTCTCGTTGCCATTTTCTGTCCATTTAACAAAGTGATAACCATCAGAAGCAGTTGCTGTAACTGTAACTTTTTCGTTATAGTCATAACCTTTTGCTCCGGTTGTTGTTCCTTTGCCTACTGGGTCAACAGAAATATTAACTTGATATTTGTTGATTGTGAAGTGAGCGTAAAGTGTGTGGTTTTCTGGGTTTGTTACTGGGGTTGTTGCGGTGATTTTGTTTCCGTCAACTTTTGCATCAAACCAACCAGCGAAATCCCAACCAGTTCTTGTTGCTTTAACATCTTTAAGGTTGCTGTAAACGCTATCAAACACAGCAGTGATTGTTGCAGTTTCACAGGTTCCGCCATTTGTTGTTGCGTCAAGAGTGATTGTAAGAGTTTTTGCCTCCCAAACAGCATAAAGTGTGATTGCTTTTGTTTTGGTAAGGTTCTTTACTTCTGTTCCACTTTGATATTGAACTTCACCACTTGCTGTTGTTGCCCAACCCATGAAGTTATATCCTGCATAGGTGAATGTGCAGTCTGCAAGTGTAAATTCTTTTGCATAGGTTGCATTTTGTGTATAGTCTGCACCAGTTGCCTTTTCATTGTTCTTTGTAAATGTGATTGTATATTCGTTTGCAGTCCATTGAGCGAATACTGTGATGTTGCCAGCGTGAACATAGTTTCCGTCTGCAACATAACCGTCAACATTTTTAAGAACTTTTCCGTCTGCTGTTGCAATTTGAACTCCGTTTTCTGCTTCGGTGAACCAACCAGCGAACTCATATCCATCTGCGGTTGGGGTTGCAAGTGTTGCTTTAAATGCACTGTCATATGTTGCATTGAATGAAGTTTGCATTCCAGAAACTGATGAATCAGCAGGAGTGTTTGGTTCGAATGATACAACATAGGTGTTTGCAGTCCAATGGGCAAAGAGTGTAACAATGCCCTTGTCTTCTGCAGTAAGGTTTTTGTCGGTGTATACAACTTCGTCTGTTCCGTTCTTGTCTTTAAACCAACCAACGAATGTATATCCGGTTGCAGTTGCTTTTCCGAATGCAACTGTGCTGATTGCCTCGTCATATTTAACGTTTTCGATGTTAGCAGGAATGTTTTCAACTGTAACACTTGTGTTTGGTTTGTTGCCATCAAATTTAACAGTATAGGTGTGTGCAGTCCACCCAGCGTATACTGTGATGTTGCCAGCGTGAACATATTTTCCGCCTTCAACATAACCTTCAACGTTTTCAAGAACTTTTCCGTCTGCTGTTGCAATTTGAACTCCGTTTTCTGCTTCGGTGAACCAACCATTGAATGTATAGCCTGTTCTTGTTGCAAGAGCAAGAGTTGCAAATGCATCGTCAAATTTTACAGATACAGAAGCGGTGTCGCACAAACCGCCGTTTGCGTTGAGCGAAACAACATATTCTTTTTCAGTCCATGTTGCTTTAAGTGTTACAACATCGCCGTTATCGCTTGAAAGGCTAGTTGATGTTTCAAGAACAACTTCGCCATTCAAGTCAACATATGCAACAAATGTATATCCTGTTCTCTCTGCAACTGGAAGAGTTCCAATTTCAGCGGTATACAAGATGTTTTCTTTTGTTGCGGTCAACTTATCGTCGTCGGCAATTGTCCAGCCATTTGCTTTGGTGAACAATCCACCATTAGAAGAGATTGAAACATTATATTTGTTTTCAGTGAAACGAGTGTAAACTGTAACATTTTCAGCACGAACCCATTTTCCGTCAACAATATATGAAGCAAGGTCAACAAATGTTCCGCCTGCGGTTGCAAGAAGGCTTCCTGCGGTTGCAGATGTATACCAACCAGCAAATGTATATCCATTTGCTTTTGGTTCAGCGCCAACTTTTTCAGTTACAGCGCCATCAAATGTCATTGTAACAGATTTAGCAGGCATGTTGTTTACAGATGAATTTGCAAGAGTTACGCTTGCAAATGAAACTGTATAGGTGTTTGCAGTCCATTTAGCAGTAAGAGTTACGTCGGCATTGCTCATTTCAAGAATTGCACCGTCGGCATAAACAACTTCGCCATTTGCTTCGGTTGCCCAACCAGCAAATGCGTAACCAGTTCTTGTGAAGCCGTTATCAGCAAGAGCGAATGCAGAACCATAGTAACGGTTTTCTGCTTCCATTTTTCCACCAGTAGCATCTGGGGCTGAATATGTAAGTGTGTATGTAAGTCTTGTATAGTAAAGAGAAACTACAAGGCTTCCATCAGCAGAAATTGTAAGAGCATTTTCTGCAAGGTTTGTTTTGTATTCAACAAATTTAGCACCTGCAATTGCCTTTTTGAATCCTTCAATGCTTGCATCTGTTGCGGTTGTTCCGGTTCCGGTTGTAGCCATGCTTGAAAGTTCATTATAGGTGTTTGCAAGTTCTTTCTTGTTTGCATCAAGGTTTTGCAAATAATATTTAACTGTGAATGCAGTGTCAGTGTTTGCAGTGTAGCGAGCAACAAGTGTGTGGTGTCCAGCAGTTTTAACTGTGTCACCAGCTTTAACTTTTGTTCCATCAAGATACCATCCTTCGAATGTGTAACCAGTTTTGGTTGCAACAGGAAGTGTTGGATATCCTGCACCAAATGTAACATCAATTTCAGTTGGAGATACCTTTCCTTCTGATGGGTCGAATGTTACTTTATAGGTGTTTGCAGTAAAGTGTGCATAGAATGTTGTGTTTTCTGTAATTTCAACTCTGTCTGTTGAAACAACTTCTTTTCCATCTTCTTTTGCTGTGAACCAACCGTCGAATGCGTAACCAACTTTTTCAGCGGTGAGTTCTGCAAGACCTGCATAGGTTCCGTTATATGTAACTTCAATTGTTTGGTCATCGGTTGTTCCGCCGTTAGCCTTTGCATTGAGTGTTACTGTATATTTGTTTGCTGTCCATGAAGCATAAAGTGTAAGGTCGCTTGTGATTGTCCAATTTGAAAGAGCACTGTCAACTTTACCGGTATTGTCAAAGTATCTTGTTCCTTGTCCATTGGTGTTTGTGAAGTAACCTGCGAATGCGTAACCTGTTTTGGTTGGAAGAGATGTAATGTTTTCAATTGCCTTCTCATAGCGAGCAGAAATTGTTGTTGTTCCACCTTTTCCACCTTGTTTGTCAAGGGTTACTGTGTAGATGTTTCTTATATAGTAAACTTTAAGAACAAGTGCACCATTTCCAAGAATTTTAGCACTTTCAAGTTTGTTTGCGTTTTTAGCGTCGTGTGTGAAACCAACAAATGTTTTGATTTCAGCAGAAACTGTTGCGCCAGTTTTTCCAGAAAGTGTTTCGGTTGCATCTTCGTTGATTGTGAACGAATCATCATCAACATTTTGCAAATAGTATTCAACACTATATTTTACATTTGTATTTCTCAAATAGTAAAGTTTAAGAAGTGTTGTTCCGTTTCCGTTGATTGCAAGACCAACAACATTGTTTGCATTTTCAGCATCAAATGTGAAGCCTGCTTCGTTCAATGTTACGGTTGTTGCAGTTGTGTCGGTTGTTCCTTTATGAGAAACTTTGCTAAAGAGTTTGAAACTTCCATCAAGTTCTTCGAAATAGTGTTCAATTTCGTAAGCAGTGTCAGTTCTTGCTGTGAAGCGTGCAACAATTGTTTTGTTTCCAACTGTGTCGAGTGTTGTTGTTGGAATTACTTTTGTTTCACCAAGATACCAACCAGCAAAGTCGTAACCTTTGATTGAAACAACTGGAAGTTCACCGATTTTGTCTTCGAACTTAACGGTTCTTTCAAATGTTTCACCAGTAACAGCCTCTCCACCAGCGGTGAATGTCATGTCACCAGTTTTGCTTCCTTTTGCAGGGTCAAATGAAACAGTGTATGAGTTTCTTGAATAGCGAACTGTCAAAACTGTTGTTTCGTCTGCTTTAATGTTTCCTGTTTCAACACCACCAGATGTGTGTGTGAATCCATCATAGGTTTTTGCAGCGGCTGTAACAGTTGTGTCGGTTGTTCCAGAAAGAGGTTCAGTTTCAAATTTTACATATTCACCAGTCAAACTTTCTCTGTAATGTTCAACTGAATATGCAGTGTCGGTGTTTGCTGTCCAAGTTGCATAAACTGTAACTGAACTGCTTCCGTCATCTGCTGGAACAGCAACAAGGTTCTTTGATGAAGCAGTAACTCTTGTTTGAACTGAATAGGTCTTTTCTGTTGAATATCCAACAAATGTATAACCAATTGCAGTTGGCTCGATGAGAGCAGAATCTTTGATTGATTGATCAAATGTTGCAACAATTTCTGTTTGCATTCCTGATACTGTTGAAGTTCCAGGTGTGTTTGCGTCGAAGATAACTTTATATTGGTTTGCAATTGCTGAAACACCAATTTCAACGTTGCTTGCAGGAATTGTGAATGTTACAGATTTTTGAGAAGCAGTCAAGTTTGCATCGGTCAAACCTGAAACAGCAGTGAACTTGTCGAAGCGATAACCATTGATGGTTGTTGCTGAAAGTGTAAGTTCACTTTCGAAATAATATTCACCTTCAAGTGAACCAGTTGAAGGAGTAACCTCGCTTATGCCAGTTCCTTTTGAAACAGTAACTGAATATTTATTTCTTGTGTAATAGAAGTCGATTACTGATGAACCATTAGCATTTACTGTAATTGTTTTTGCGTCTGGTGCAGTGAAACCAACATAGACCTTTGAAGGAGCAAATTCTTTAGAAGCATCTGCTTCACCTTTTGCAGTTTCGCTTTCGAAGAATGCATAGGTTGTTCCGTCAAGGTTCATTTTGTGATAGTTGATTGTAATGTTAACTTGGTCTGCTGCGAAATATGCATAAAGAATTGTATCTTCTGCAATGTTCCAAACGTTTGCACCAGTTCCGTCTGTGTTGAAGAATTTAGTGCCTTCACCATTTTCTTTTGTGAAGTAACCAACAAGGTCATATCCTTCTTTATATGCAACGGTTGGAATCTTTCCAGGGGTTTGGTCATATGTTACTTTGATTGTTGTTGTTCCAGCGCTTGTAGCATCTGTTGCAACAAGTGTAACTGTATACTCGTGTGCTTTCCATTGAGCATAAAGGATAATTGTTCCAGATGGAGCAAGAGTTGTGATTGTTGCTTCGTTATCATATGAAGCACCTTTTCCGTCTGCTTTTGTGTTCCAACCAACAAAGTCATATCCAGTTTTTGTGAATTCGTTTGCAGAAAGGTTGCTTTCTGTTCCATAGGTGTGTTTTGAAGAAGCCATTGTTTGAGTTCCGTCAGCACCGTTCTTGTTATATTCAACTGTATATTCGTTTGCAGTCCAAGAAGCAAGAAGAACTTTGTTGTTTGCAATGTTCCAAAGTTTGCTTCCGTCTCTGTCTGAAACAGTTCCGTCTTCTTCGAAGAACTTAACGTTACCATCGAAGTATCCAGCAAATGTGTAACCTTCTCTTGATGGGGCTTGAATGTTTCCTGGAACAGCGTTGAATGTTACTTCAAGTGTTTCAGTTCCACCATTACCACCATTAGGGTTGAATGTGATTGTATATTTGTTTGCTGTCCAATATGCATAAAGGCTTGTGTTTTCTGTGAACGCCCAAGTTGTAAGTTCGCTGTTAACTTTACCAGTTTCATCGAAATACATTGTGCCTTTTCCAGCAGCCTCTGTGAAGAAGCCAGCAAATGTGTAACCTTCTCTTGAAGGAAGGTTTGCAACAAGAAGGTCTTCAATTGCAGAATCATATTTTGCTTGAACAGAATCAAGACCACCAACTCCACCTTCTTTTTCAAGAGTAATGGTATAGGTTCTTGCAGTGAATGTTGCTTTGAATGTTACGTTCTTATCGGTGATGACATATCTTGCCATATCAGCAATTGTGCCAGCAACACCGTCAACAACCCAACCAGCAAACTCATATCCAGTTTTTGTGAATGTGTTTGCAGGAAGTCTGATGATTGAAGCGTAATCATAGGTGTGTTCAATTGGGTTTTCGCCTTTTTCATCAACAAATGTCAATGTATATTTGTTAGCCTTATAATAGATAATAAATTCGGTTGAACCATCAGCAGCAATCAATTTTGAAGTTTCACCATAGCCAGCAGTACCAGTGCTGTCAAATGTGTAACCAGTGATTCCTGCTTTATAGATTTCAGAAGTTTCCAAAACGTTTACAAGGCTTGCAGTTGTTCCATAAAGTGTTTCAACTTTAAGGATTCTGTCTGTCTCGTGTGGGTCAAATCTTGTTGTGAAGTTTGAACCAGTAAGGTCTTGGTCTTTTTGTGAAACGTGATAAACGGTATATTTTGTGTCTGTGTTTGGTGTCCAAATAGCGACAAGTGTAACAACACCGTTAACCGCGTCGGTCAAGTTGATAACTTGTGTTTTGTCTTCATAGGTAACTCCACCAAGAGACCAACCACCAAATGTATAACCAACTCTTGCATAGGTGTTTTCAGGAAGTGTGCCTTCCAAGTCATATGTTAAGGCAAGGTCTGCCATTTCCTCTTTGCCTTCAATTACTGATCCACCATTTTTGTCAAATTTGACTGTATAGTTGTTAGCAACCCAAATAGGTGTAAGAGTGATGTTTGAAGCAGAAACAACAAATTGTGCACCTGCTTTTACTTTGTCTCCACCCTCAATTTGCCATTCGGTGAATGTGTAACCTTTGCGAGAGAATGTGCTTGAATCTTTATAGTTTTGTGTAGATTCAAATTCAAAGTTATCTGTGATTGATTCTTCGCCATAGGTGTATGTAACTTTGAATGTGTCTTTTCCATAGATAGCATAAAGTGTGATGCCTTTTTCTGTAACATCATATCCAGAAATTACTCCGGCTTTAATAGCGTCTGCAATGAATGTTGATACCGAAACAGAATCGCCTGCGCTATATTTTGTTGAAGTTGCATTTGCAGTGAATGCATATCCAAGGAAGTTATAACCAGTTTTTGCAAATGAGCCATTTGCAACTTTGAAGTTTGTATCGAATGTGATGTTTTCAACAATGTCATCACCAGTGTTGCCTGTGCCTTTGTTATATGTAAGTTTATAAACATTAGCGGTTGCACGTGCTTCAATACGATAGTTTTTGTTTGAAACTGTGAATGATTCTGAAATTTCGGTTTCAGTTTCATTTTCAATCAAAACAAATTTTGTGAATGTGTATCCATCTTTAACAACTTTTGAAAGGTTGATTGTTGCACCATAGATTGCACTGTATCCACCAGCAATTGATTCAAGAGTTGAATCGGCTGATGTTGCATCAATGCTTGCAATTCCTGTTGAAGTGTTCAAGATGATGTTATATCTATTTCTTGCATAATAGAACTCTACAACTGTTGTTCCATCTGCACGAACAAGAACGTTTTTGCTTGCAGGGGTTATGAAGCCATCATAGGTTTTTGCAGGAGCAACTGTAATTGTTGTGTCTGCAATTGCTGTGATGTTTTCCTCATCAATCTTGGTTGATGTTTTTGAATCAAGACCATATTGATAGTATTCAACTTTATATGAAACCTTATCTGCTTCATATTTAGCATATACTGTAATGTTCTCGATTGCATCATATGTATCGCTTGCTTTTACAATTCTTGAAAGAGATGCGTCATAGTACCAAGCAACAAAATTATATCCTGTTCGAGAAACTGTAACATTGATTTTTTCTGCAAGTGGTTCTTTATATTTAACACTAACTGCGCTTGGAGCAGTTGGTTTCTCACTTGTAAGTTTGCTTTCGTCAACGTTAACGTCGAATGAAAGTGTGTATGTGTTTCTTGTATAGTAAAGTTTAATTACAAGAGAGTTGTCACCCATAACAACAAGAGTGTTTCCAGCGTTTGTTGTTGTGAATGAATCAAATTTGAATCCGTTGAATTCCTTTTTGAAACTTTCAAACAATGTGTCTGAAATTGCAACGTCGGTTTCGCCAGATTTGTCAAGAGATTCTTCTGCTTCTCCATATGCTCCTTCAAGAGTTTCAAGATAATACTCAACTTTATATGTTGATTGTCCTGCTGTCCAAATTGCATAGAGTGATGCTTCTGAATTTTCTTTTACATAAAGGTCGTTTCCAATGTTTGCACCATCTTCATAAACAACCTCGCCGTCTTTGCTTGTTGCCCAACCAGCAAATGCATATCCCGCTTTTGTGTATCCACATCTTTCAAGAGAGTTGATTGCATCATATGTGAATGTTGAAGCACCCATTGTTCCGTTGGTTGCACCATTTCCGTTATAGGTTACGGTGAACTTGTGTGCCTTCCAAATTGCATAGAGTGTAACGTCTTCGCCGTTTGAAAGTTGGTTGCCAACATTTTCTTTTGCATCAAATGCCTTTTCGGTTGCATCTTTGTCTGTGTTCCAGCCAAAGAAGTTGTAACCTTTTCTTGTAAGTGCATCTGCAAGAATGTTGTTTTCAGAGTCATATGTAAATTCAAGAGTAGAAGGTTCTGCACCAGCATAGTTTCCATTGAATTCTACATTATAGGTTTTTGCATTCCAAATTGCACTGAATGTGAGAGTTTCTGATGCGACTGTAAGGTTCTTTACATTGTCGCCAACATTATATGTTTGTTCACCATATGACCAACCAGCAAAGTTATATCCAGTTTTTGTGAATCCGTTTGCAGGAAGGATTGCATCTTTGTCATATGTGAATGTTGATGGGTTGGTTGAACCACCGGTTGCACCATTTCCATTATATTCAACAGTAAATGTGATTGCTGTGAAGCGAGCATATACTGTTGCTCTGCTTGTTCCGTCACCTGCAGGAGCAGAAACAAGGTTTGTTGAACCTTTTGTAACTTCAACGCCACCAGTGATTTCTGTGAAATATCCTTTAAAGATATATCCTTTTGCAGTTGGAGTTGCAAGTTCAGTTTCGCTGATAGGTTGATTGAATGTTGCTTTGATTGTTGCTTGAAGTCCAGAAACTGTGCTTGAACCAACTTTTCCGTCTTCTGTGCCAACAACAAAGTCGATATAATATTGGTTTGCAACTGCAATTGCTTTTACAGAAAGGTCTGCATCAGCCATTGTGAATGTTGCGTCTTGTTTTGCTTCACCAACAACAAATCCAGCAAGTGTATATCCAGTTTGTGCTGTGGCAACAAGTTTAACGCTGTCACCATAGAAAACTGTATATGCAAGACCTGAACCTGTTGAGTTTCCAGTTTCAGCAACAAAACTTTCAACACCAACGCCAAGTTCAAGAACAAGGCTATATGTGTTTCTCTTATAATAAAGTTTTGTCAAAGAAACTTTGTCTGCTGTGATTGTTTGCATTGCTTCTGGAACGTGATAACTAAATGTGAAGCCTTTATAATCTTTCTTGATTGTTTCAAGAACAATGAATGTGTCAGTTGTTCCTGTAAGGGTTTCGCTTTCATTTGCAGTGTCGCTATATGTTCCGTCAAGATTTTGCAAATAATATCTAACTTCATATTCGCTTACACCAGCAGTCCAGTGTGCGAAATAGGTTGTGTCGGCTGTCAAAGTGTATGCAGTTCCTGCTTCAACTTTTTCGCCGTCTTGTGATTTTGTGAACCAACCATCGAAAGTGTAACCTTTCTTTGTGATTGTTGGAAGTGTGATTGCTTCTTCATATTTGAAGGTTCTTGCAGTTAATTCGTCACCATCAAGTGCACCAGTTTTTCCACTGTCGTTAGATTCGAAATTTACAGTGTAGGTGTTTCTTGTATAGTAAACTTTCAAAACAAGCAAGTTTTCTTCATCAACTGTTCCACTAAGAACGTTGCCTGCATTGCTTTCATCAAATGTGAAACCAGTGATTGATTTTACAACTGCATCTGCCTTGTGTCCCTGAGTTCCAGTAAGTTCTTCAATTTCCTCGCTGTAACCAGTTCCGTCAAGTTTTTCTGTATAGTAGATAACTTGATATGCAATGCCTTTGCCCTCTTCCCAAATTGCATAAAGTGTAACAACACTGCCACTTTCAGAAGCAAGGTTCAGAAGTGTTACGCCTTCAACATATGTTGGGGTTGTTGCTTCGCTATTTTTGTCCCAACCAAGAAGGTTATATCCACCAAACACAAATCTGATTGCACTGTTTGTGTTTGAAAGAACATATTCTTCATCATATGTTAAAGTGTCTTCTTTTGCTGTTGTTTTATCTTTATCATTGTTTGCGATGATTCTGAGTGTATATTGGTTTGCTTCCCAAACAGCATAAAGTGTGATTTCGCCATTTTCAACAGTTTCGTAAAGTTTGTTTACGGTTGCAATGTCAAGAGATTGACTTGCTTTATAACTGTCACCAGTTGCATCGGCTTTTGTGTTCCATGAAAGGAATGTGTAACCTATAAGGGTATATCCGTTTGCAGGAAGAGCACTTGCTGTGTCATAGGTAAGAGTAATGTTATCAACATTTCCGCCGATATTTCCTTTTGTTGCTACTGGTTTATTTGATGCAAATTTAACTGTAAATGTATCGTTTTCCCAAACAGGAGTAAATTCATAGTTTCTTGCTTCATTCAAAACAAATGTTGAACCAGTTGCATATGTTGTTCCATCTGCAACATCTTTCCACTCTGTGAAATGGTAACCCTTTTTCTCAAATGTATTGCTATTTTTAAGAGTGAACTGCGCGTTAAAGTTATATTCTTCCGGTTCAGTTGAATTTGCGCCGTTTGTATATTTAACGGTATATTTATTGATTTGCCAATCAGCAAAAAGTGTGATGCTTGCTGATTCAAATGGAGAAACTCCACCAGCATCTTTTGCAAGTTTTTCACCAGTAACTTCGGTTTTTGAACCAGCAGTGATTGCATAGGTAATTGTTCCGTCTGCTGAATTTTTGAAGCCAACAAGTGTATATCCTGTTCTCTTTACAAGAGCGGTGAGACCAGCAAGGTCAACTGTGCTTGTATATGAAACAACAAATTTGCCATCAACAAATTCATAGTTTTGTGAAAATTTGCCATCTGTAACAGAACCATTATTTGCGTCGATTGTAATTGTATAGGTGTTTTCTGTGAACACTGTATCAATTTCAATATCTTCGGTTCCCGCTTTGACTTTATCAACGTTGTCGCCATTTTTATCTTCAAAGTGATCAAAAGTGAAACCATCTTTGCTTGGGGTTTCAAATTCTTTCTTGATGTCGATTTCTTGATCATAATAGAAATCTTTGCTGTCAACTTTGTTTCCGTCAACTTTAATTACAAGGTTGATTTTGTTTCTTGTATAGTAAAGTTTAAGTTCGTTTGTTTCTCCAGCAACAAGTGTCATTGAAGTTGTACTATTTTCTGCATTGAATGTGAAACCAGTAATGTTTTCAGCAGTTGTAGATACAACAGTGTCAACTTTTGCTTGAAGGGTTTGGAGTTTTGTAAGATCTTCTGTATAGTCTGTTCCAGAAGTGTTTTGCAAGAATACTCTGATTCTATAATTGATTGTTTTTGCACTCCAAATAGCATAGAGTGTAACATCTTTTTCAAGTCTAAAATCTTCGTTTGCATTTACAACACTTGAACCATCATCAGTAAGAGACCAACCAACAAAGTCATAGTCTGCTCTGTTTGGAACTCCAAAACTTGAACCTCTGCCATATGGAAGTCCATAAATAACAGTAAGGTTTTCTGGAAGGTTTGTTACATCTCCAGTTGTTCCCTCTTTAACGTTTGCGTTAAATGTAGCTGTGAATGATTTTCTTTGGAAGTAAACTTTCAAAACAGTTGAGCCATTTCCTGCAACAATTCCGGTGTTTTGTGTTCCAGTTGTTACAGCATCAAACTCGAAGCCAACAAATTTGTCAGCACCGAAGTGTGTGATAATGTCTTCTGCGGTTTTTGTAACTGTTGAGCCGGTTGCAGTTTTCTCTTCAACATATGAAGCAGTTGCGCTTGTTGGATAGAAGAGTCTGTATCCGTCTGCTCTGTCGAATGTTTGCAAATAATATTCAACAGTATAGGTTGCCTCGCCTGTTGCCCAAACAACATAAAGGTCAAGGTTTGTTTCGTTTTGTGAAATAATCCAATCTGCAAGGTTACTGTCTTCTGTGAACTCAGGATTTCCTTCAGCAGTTGTTGCAAAGCCACCAAATCCATATCCTTCTCTTGTGAATGGGTTTGTAACTTTTGCGTTATCAAATCTAACGGTTTGTGTTTTTGTTTCGTCTGTTCCATCATTTTTATGAATGATAATTTCATATGATTTTGCTGACCAAATTGCGAAGAGTGCAACTTCTGCACCATCTTCTGCGGTAAGGTTTACAACATCTTCTGCATCTTTATAAAGAGCAGTTGTTGCAGTTTTTTCGGTATTCCAACCAACAAATGTATAGCCGTTTTTTGCATATTTATTTGCTTCAAGGTTGAAGTGTGTTCCATATACAGCAGATTGTGTATATTTTTCAACACCGTTTGTTGCACCATTTCCGTCAAATGAAACAGTATAGTTGTTTGCTCTCCATTGTGCAAACAACTCGATTGTTGCACCATCGGTTGCACTGAGGTTATAAATTTCAGCAACGGTTTCGCCGTTTCCATCGGCTCTTGTGTTCCAACCAGTGAATGTGTGACCAGTAAGTTCATAGGTGTTTGCTTTTGCAGTTTGTCTGTCACCATATGAATATACTTCGTTATCCATTTTTCCAGTTGCATCGTTGTTGTTTTTGTTATAAACAACGGTGTATTTATTTGCTTTAAATGTTGCAGTAAGATCAATTGTTCCACCAAATGCAAGTGTTGAAACTTGTGCTTGGTCTTGAAGGATTTGTCCTTTATATGACCAACCAGCAAATGTGAAACCTTCTTTCTCATATGCATTTTTGCGAAGTGCGCTTGCTTGGTCGAATGTGTGTGGTGTTGGAGACATTGTTCCAGTAACGCCAGTTTCGCCAGATCCAAGAACATAACGGATTGTATATTGGTTTGCAACCCAAATTGCATAGAGTGTTTGAGTGTATCCGTCTGAAAGAGTTCCGCAAGGAACGGTTGATTCTGTTGTTACAGTTTCACCAGTTCCATCGGCTTTTGTGTTCCAACCGCCAAATGCATAACCATTTTTGGTTACTGTTGGAAGAATATAGTTTGCACCATATTTAAGTGAAATGCTTTCAAGGCTTGAACCCTCGGCAACTTCAACATCGGTTGAACCAACATTGTTAGGATTATATTTAATAGTATATCTAACTCTATTATAGAAGAGTCTCAAAACTGTTGTTTCTTCTTTTCCGTTTACAACTGCACCAAGAATGGTTGATGGATGTTCTTTATAAAGTTCGAATCTTCCTTCAAATCCACCAGGAAGCGCACTTGAAATATCAAGAATTGTAAGGCTGCCTGCATCATATTCAGCAAGACCAGCAATAATGTTTTGAACAACAGACATGTCGAATGTTACAAGTGTGTCTGAAAGAACAACACCGCCATCTGGGCCTGTTGTAACTCCAAGATATTTTGAATATCCAACATATTCAGAGTCACCATCAACTCCGTCAAGAGTTTGTTGATAAACTTCAACAAGATATTTTGTGTTGAGTTTTTCATATCTAGCATAAAGAACAATGTCTTTGCTTGATGTGAGGTTTACGCCTTCTTTAACTTCTTCACCATCAACAAGAGCAGTGAACCAACCAAGGAATCTATATCCAGGTCTTACAGCAATTGGAAGTTTTCCATATGTTCCATTGTAAAGAACTTTGATAACACGTTTTCCGTCAACTTCAACAGAGTTAACACCAGTCCAATCAAATTCTGCGCTTGTTACAGAGTTGATTTTATCATTAAGGTCGAATGAAACGTTATATGTGTTACGTACATATTCAACGCGGATAACTGTTGAGTTATCACCTTTAACAATTTCAGCAGGAGCAGGAGAAGGAGCAGAGAAACCTTCAATTTCGATAAGTTCTGCATATGCAAGTTGTCCTGTAACACCATTTTCAAATTCTTTTCTTCCATAGAATGTCCAACCTGAAAGGTCAACATCTTGGGTATAATATTCAACAGCATAGCGAGAGTTGTCAACTGGCATCCATTTTGCAAAGATTGTTTTTTCGCTGAACTCTTTGCTCATTTTAATGTCGGCTTTGATTTCTACGTCTTTCTCGCCGTCATTATAATACCAAGTAATTTTCCAACCATCTGCAATCAAAACAGAGTTGTCAATGTCAACTTTTCCATTATTGAGAAGTTTAATGCTATCTTTTGGAAGTGAAGCAAGAATGCTTGCACCATTCATGATTTCAACTTGTGAAATGATTTCTTTAAGGTCTGATTGTGCAGGAGCACCTTCAACGTCGGTTCTATAATCAAGGTTTACGAAATATGAACCAATGTCTGAAACTCCGTTATATGATTTACGATCATGATACAAACCTTTGCTCATATTGAATTGTTCATAAACTTTACTTGAAACAACTGTTGGACCAACAACGTCAAGTTCTTTAATTTGAACACCGCCAGCAAATGCGCTTGAACCAATAAAGTCAACTTTACTGTTTGTTCCAAAATCAATAAAGTTCATTTTGCTGTATGCAGCAAATGCAGAGTCAGCAATTGTTGTAAAGTTTTCACTTACATAAACTTTTGTAATTTTGTTAAACTCGAAACCATCAAGGAAACTCTTTTTAAGTGTGTTATATGCGTTTCCTGCATTTTCGTTCAAAATTCTCAAAGTGAAGTCTGTTTGGTTTTCTTTGCCATTCAAAACAACCTTTGTTACATATTCATTATTTACAAGAGGGAGTGCAGAAATATCAATCGCAGTGTTGTCTGCCATTGAGAGTTTTTCAAGATTTGCAAATGAAGCGAAAGTTTTTGCAGAAACAGTGTCGATTCCTTCTTCAAGGTTTACAAATTTAAGACCTGAAAGACCTGCAAATTTTTTCATGAATGTTTCGGTGATTGTTGTGTCAAGTTTTCTAACATTGAGTGTTGTGATGTTTGAATCGTTGAACGCATCATCTTCAACTTGCAACTTTTCTGTGTTGTAAACAGTAAGAGTTGTAACAGAAGAAGCCCCAGTGAACGCACCAGAGTCAATTACAACAGAAGGGTCAACAACAACTTCGGTAACACCATCAATGTTTGAAAGGCTTCCTGAACCAACAGTGTCATTTGAACCAACAATGTTCAAAGTTTTCAAATCGTCTGCACCATCAAGAGCGCCTGGCATAAATCTCAAACCAGAAGCATTTTTAACAGACAATTTTTTAAGACCAGAACCTTCGAAAGCGCCTTTGTCAATTCTTTGCATTGATTGAGGCAATTCAAGTTCTGTGACATTTGTACAGTCTTTGAAAGCGTTTACACCGATAGATCTAATTCCGTTTCCAATTGTAATCTTTGTGATGTTTGAAGAATATTGACGTTTTGATGCGTCAAATGCATTCGCCAAAATTGCGCGAACTTTAATTCCATCAAAGTCACTTGGAATCGAAACTTCGGTTTCGTCGCCGATATATCTGACGATATCATAATAGGTCTTGTCGCCATCTTTAACGAGACGCAAGATATAGTTTCCCATCTGAGTATCCTCAGGTTTATCATTCTTTGGCATTGCAAAAATCACAATTGGTGTGATAATCGCTGCCAAAAAGAAGAGAATGCTTAAAACGAGCAAAGTTATCTTTGCACCTTTTTTCATGCCCTTCTTTTGATTTGTGTTTTCCACAACATTTGTAGGTTCCATAAACTTTCCACCCTCTAATTTAGTTTTTTCTTATGGTTTTGCTTTTATTTATGACCAAATGTGCGAATTTTGACACATTTTCACGAATAAAAAACAAATTTTAGACACAAAAAACGCAAAAAGCCACCTTTTTTAATGTAAAGTTTCGCTTTTTTGCATGATTTGAGCCATTTTTGCGGATTTTTTATGCGTATTTTTTTATCGTTTTTCAACACACTAAAACCCATTTGAATAGGTCTTTCCTACTCTGAATATATAGTACCATTTTACGACAAAAAAGTCAAACAAAAAACAGCATTTTTTAAAATTTTATATAGCCTATTTATAGGCTATATAATTTATAAAATATAAACTCCAAAAACACCAATTTTTCGAACCTTAAAAAACGCCCAAAGTCCCATAAAATCTAGCAAAAACACCCCACCAAAAATGCGCAGAAAAAATAAAAATTCTGTCTCAGCGCGTCTGGCAGAAACCCCGCCTTATAGCAAAATAAAAAGCCATAGACAATGGCTTATATTTTTTATGGAACAAACAACACTTTTCATATATCAAAATATTTTCCAAAGCACAACAAACAAAGATAATACGACAACCTAAACAAAAAGTCTTTTTCTTTAAATTCCAGAAGTCTCACAAAAATATTTTTTTATATCAAAACAAATCAAAAGCAACAATCAAAGAAAATCCCACAGTTCCCAAAATTACTAGGATTGCAAAGATATTGAACAATTTGTGTAACCATAAAATCTTAAACATTATTCGTAACCAACACAAATATAAATACTCTTTCTTCTGAATAATAAAAAACTATGCGACCATCTATACAAATACATAGATATCATTTTTTGTTTTTTCTTCTCTGTTTTTTATAAATCACCGAGAAACATAGGTTCCTTTAAAGCGACATAACCGGAATATCTTGATTTTTCTAGCGTAAACACAGAGATTGAGAACTCATTTAAAAACGAACGCAAGCAAAAAATATCCTGTTTTCCTATAAAAATAAGGAAAATTGGTTTTCTTTAACAAAACACAACATATCCACAAACCCTCATAAATCAGAACCTGCATCACTTCTTTTATGATTTATGAATAACAAACCAAAAAATTGAAAGTCCAAAATATATGAACAAGAAATTTCATGAGAGTTATCCATATATCATAATTATCCTCTTATCCCCCACCTCTTTCTATACATAAACATAATCAAAAATTTCAAAAAAAATACTAAAAATTTTTACTAGTACAAAAGCGCTGAATGTGCCATTTTTTCTAGGATTTTTAAGGATTTTATACTTTCAAAATTTAAACATTTTTTTATGAAAAAATATTAAAAAATCAACAACAAAGGCTTATACATTACACAAAAAACACAACTAGTTTTCAAGAATAATACGATATGCTATAGCACTTTACCGAATAAAAAAGCGCGACAAAATATGTCACACTTACAATAACTTTCTTTATCCAACCTTAGATTTATAGTCATTTTTTGATATCAAAACAACACGTTTTGTTGGATTATAGGTGCTTTTTCGAAGGTTTTTTGTTTGAACAAGAACGCCATTTTCGTAGGTTTCAAGCGTCGTTTCAACCGTAAATCCAGCCTTTCCTGGGTGTATGATATATTCTTTTCCGTCTTCCATTTCAGGCAAATTATAGAGTTCATTATCGCATGTAAAAACCGTGTCAAAATGTATGTTTTCATTTATTTTATTGTGTTTTTTTACATATTTACACAAATTTTGTTCACCATAAATTTTAACCATACATGTGTCATTTTCACCGCTTGTTGCAATCAAAATTGGAAAATTGTTATTGTTTTTAATCACAAGGTCACTGCTCCCAATATTCACCATTGCATCAAATCCCGGCTCTACATATGAAACCGGCAAACTGTGGCTGTGAGATTCCACAATTTCAAGCCCTGCAAGAAGTGATGCATTATACAGTGTTGAACTAACTTGACAGACACCGCCACCAAACTCATCAACAAACATGCCATTTTTGATGATTTTTGCTTTTTCATATCCGTTTTCAGAGTTTCTTATTCCAGTTGTTTGATTAAAACTTAGTGTTTCCCCCGCATTCAAAACCACTCCATCAAAGCAAGAAAGTGCTTTTTTTATGTTGTTTTTTCGTTGAACTGAACTTGTTTTGAACTTTGTGTTAAAAGTTGAGCGCACAAAATTTATCTTTTCAATATTTTTTGTTGTAATATTTGGCATAATTTCTTTTTGATTTATATTAAAAGAATATTCCTCTTTATATGAAGCAAATTTATCGAAAATTTCCGAAAAAACAACATTTTCATCAATACATGCACCATTTTTATGTGGTTTTATCACTGTTTGTGCAGTATTTTTAACAACCTCTAACCTTGCATCTTCGGGTGCAATATAACTATATTCACAAATTTGTTCTATTGGTTTTTCAAGTTCTGGAAATGAATATAGTACACTTTCTTTTGATGAAAAACCATTTTCTTTTGCAAACTTCATTATTCTCACCCTTTCAAGAAACCCTTTCCTTACAAATTTCTTTTGAGTTTCTGAAAAAAATACTTTTTTGTTTGGATAATATATTTTTCCTTTAAAAATAAATTTTATTTCAGGAAATTCTTTATTTATATTTTCACTTGCAATTTCACTTTTATTTTTGTTTTTATAGGTCTTTATATTTGAAATTTGCTCTATTTTTATTGGTTTCGTTTCACATTTTGCGTTTTCTAATTTTGTTGTAAAATGTAAAAATGACAACATAAATGTAACACAACATACAAAATACACAAAATTTAGCAACACATTTTTAAAACACCATTTCAAATATTTTGTCTTCATACTATTATTATGTCTCATTTTGTTTAAAAATATAAATTTCACAAATTTTATAAAAAATCAAACATCAATTTTTTTTATTTAAAATAAATTTAATTTTAACAAATATTCAATTTAAAACCACAATTTTAATTCTGCATAATACTGAATTTTATTTCAAACATCAAAAATAAATCATGGTTATTATAAAAATTTATATAGCGTTACAGTTATATTGAATTTTTTATCTTATAATAAATCCACACAACAACCCTTTAAAATAATACTTTATAAAATTATAGATTTCTGACTTTGTAATTTCACATATACCAAAAAACTATATCAATTCTCAAAAACATTAAACTTCAAATTTTAAATAAAAAAACACTTTAAGATATAAAAAAAACATTTTAATTTGGATATATATAAAAAATATGTTGGTTTAAGTTAAAAATACTTATTCATTTTTACAATAAACACTGCTTTCTGTGAAAAATTTTCAAATTTTAAGTCAGAATGTTATCAAATATAAGATATTTTTTTTTCACCAAACAACCATATTTTTAGCATAATTTTTGCACAAAAAAAACGCAAAACAGTGATATTTGGATTATAAATTCAAATATATCATCAAATTTTTGCGTTATTTTTATTGTTTTTTACAACTCTAATTTATATATATTATTATTATATATATTATATATATCTATATATATTAGTCTTTGTTTGTGTTTACAAATTGTTCATCGCGAACAAAATCGCTTGATTCTTTTCTTTTAATTCCAAAGCGTGCAATCAGAAACACTGAATATGTGAGTGAAACTGCGCAAAGTGTGAGCATTAAATATACCATTTTAACCCTCCAAATAATCTTGTTTATTTTTAATTAGTATTTTTTCAGCCATGTTGAGCAAATCATTTTTATTGTTTTTTCTTGGTTTATCAATACATTTATAAAGCAAGGCATCAAGAAGCATTCCAATTCGGTTTTGTCTGATTTGTGGAAATGTCTTCATGATCACATTTCCGTCGATATCAAGGTCTTTCAAAGTGAAAGGTGTGTTCTCTTTTACCATCTTTTCATATATGATTTTAAGGTGAGTTGTTCCAAAAGACAAGCACTGTTTATTATATTTATCAAAATTGATTGCTTTTTTAAGTTTCAAAATAAGTTCGATATCTTGATAGTTTTTTGCAACAAAGTGACGAATATTTTTCGCACTTTCAAGCCCAAACTTATTGAAATCTAGCCCCAAAACCACTCTTTTTACTCTTTCTACGATTTTTTTAGAGAATCCGAGACCTTCTTCGCCAAGGTTATTTTCAATGATGATTGGTGCAAAATCTGAACTTCCATTAAAATTTCCAAACTCTACCATTGCTTTTGCTTTTCCAACGTCATGCAAAAGTGCAGAAAGTCTGACTTCTGGATCACAAACTGCAAAAACATTCATGACATGTTCGAAAAGTGGTTTTCCACGATCTTCAAAAATTGGAGTTTCACGGATAAGTTCAAGTGCTGGCAAAATATATTTAAGTGCGCCCATATTTGCAAGAGTCATCACTCCGCGAGCATGTGCATATTTCACATCGGCCAAGTTTGGATATGCAGTGTCAGCAAGAACAATTCTTGAAAACTCTTCACGTATTCTTGTTTTTGAAAGCAATTTGATTTTTGAAACATTTTTCACTGCTGACGAATATGTTTTTTTGTCAATTTCAAAACCAAGTTGGCTTGCAAAACGAACCATTCGAAGAATTCTTTCAGCATCATCATTAAACACAACATCTGGGTCGGTTGTTGTTCTTATAAGTTTGTCTGAAATGTCTGAAAAGCCGTCAAGTGGGTCTACAAGTTCTTCTTCCAAAATGTCATAGTAAATAGCGTTACAACGAAAATCACGACGAAGAGCATCTTCTTCAAGACTTTTAATGAACTCAACATTGTTTGGAATGTGAACCCCAGCAAACTCATATTTTTCTTTACGGAAAGTTGCGTGTTCAAGCCTTATGTTCTTTTGAATTTCAAGAACACCAATTTCTTTGTTCATATATTCAGTTTTAAACTCGGTTTTTTCGAGCATTTTTACAATCTTTTCTGGAAGGGCACTGCTACAAATGTCAATGTCAAGATTATATTCGTCTGGAACGCCAAGAAGTTTGTTTCTTATATAGCCACCAACGATATATAACTTTTCTTTGTTCTTCTTGAAAATTTCAGCAAGTTCAACCAGTTCGTTTGGTACAGAAAAATTCATATCTTTCTCCTTTAACAATAGGATATCACATTTTTAAAATTTGACAAACTCTTTTTTCGTAAATATTAAATTTTTAGTTTATTTTGAAATGTATAATTGTGACGGGTTATGCAAAAACTAAAAACAAAGGAAAAAATAGGCGTGAAAAAGACTTTTAAACATATTTTCATATTGACAGCAACAATTCTACTCTTTGGCGGTTTAACGGCGGTTTTTTGCTCTTGTTCAAACAAAAATATTCCAAAAACCATAAATGTTTATATTACAGAAACCAAACAGACCCAAAAATTGGGCTTTGACGACTATATCTCTGGCGTTGTTGAGGCCGAAATTGGAGAAGATGCCCCAAAGGAGGCAATAAAAGCCCAAGCGGTTTTGGCAAGAACGTTCGCTTTGAACTTTATTAAAAACAATAAGTCTAAATATGAAAACGCCGACATTTCAAACGATATCACAGAAGCGCAAGCATATAAAAAATCCACCTCTTCAAAAATTGAAAAGGCGGTGAAAGAAACAAAAGATATTGTGTTAAAATGTAATAAAGAGTATATAAACCCATTATTTTTTGCAAATAGCGGTGGCGTGACAGCAACAGCAAGCGAGGGGCTTGGATTATCAGACGAGACCTATAACTACATAAAAAGTGTAAAGAGTCCCGAAACTGAAAACAACTCAAACTCATACTTTTGGAACTGCACACTTTCCAAAAATCAGATTTTAAATGCAACAAGAAATATGGGGGTGAACCTTGCAAATGTTTCAACTTTCAAGAAGGGAGAAACAGGGGAGAGTGGAAGATGCAAAACCTTTATTATTGGTGGAAAAGAGGTTGATGCAAACACATTTCGCATTCAAGTCGGCTCAACAATTTTGAAGTCTACACTTATTGATAATATTTCAGTTTCGTCTTCTTTTGTTACAATTTCTGGAAAAGGCTATGGTCATGGTGTTGGTCTTTCACAAGAGGGAGCAATTGTGCTTGCAAAAGAGGGAAAAAGTTATAAGGAAATTTTGGATTTTTACTTTGAAAATATTTCAATTGAAAAGGCATAAGAAAAGAACCATGAGCATATACTTTTTAACATCACGGTTAAATACTTGACACTTTTCCACAAAAGAAGACAAAAGTTTTTAACGCCAAAACGCCATATTTTATATGGCTTTTTTTGAGTTATTAACTTATTAACACTCCCTACTACTAGTACTGCTATTAAATATTTTCTTATCTACATTCAACCAAAAAGGTTAAAAAATTTTATTTTTTTGACATTTTTTGGCATGAAAAGAAAACTGTTTCACTTTTAGACATGAAAACAAAGGCTATAAAGGAATATTAAATTGTCTATGTTGGATAAAAAGCACAGTTAAAAGAAACTATACTTTTGCGAATTGGCTGTTATAGAGGTTTGCATAGAAACCTTTTTTAGCAAGTAACTCTTCATGGGTTCCTTGCTCGATGATATTTCCTTTGTTCATCACCAAAATGATATCAGCATTGGTGATTGTTGAAAGGCGGTGCGCAACAATGAAGGAAGTTCTTCCTTGCATGATTGTGTTGAATGCTTTTTGAATGTTTTGCTCGGTTCGAGTGTCAATGTTTGATGTTGCCTCGTCCAAAATGAGCATTGGAGGTTTCAAGAGCATGATTCTTGCAATGCAAAGCAACTGTTTTTCTCCGGCAGAGAGGTTGCTTCCACCATCGGTTACAACGGTGTCATATTTTTGTGGCATTTTTTCGATAAAGTCATGAATGCCCGCAAGTTTTGCTGCTTCTTGAATGTCTTCAAGAGAAATGTTTGGGTTTCCATAGGCAATGTTTTCGCGAATGGTTGCATTGAAAAGCCAGGTTTCTTGAAGAACCATTCCATATTTGCTTCGAAGCGAACTTCGGGTTATTTCTTTAATGTTGCTTCCGCTCACCGAAATGCTTCCGTTGTTCACATCATAAAAGCGCATCAAAAGGTTGATAATTGTAGACTTTCCACATCCGGTTGGGCCAACAATTGCAACCTTCATTCCTTGTTTAACTTCAAGGTTAAGGTTTTGAATAAGTTTAACTTTTGGAAGATAACTGAAATCTACGTTTTTGATTGAAATTTCGCCGTTGCAGTCAAGAAGGTCTGGAAGGTCTTCGTCGCTTGTTTCGTTTGGCTCGTCAAGAACATTGAAAACACGACCAGCAGCCGCAAAGGCAGATTGAATGTCTGAAATGTTTCCGCTGATTTCGTTGAAAGGTTTTCCGAAACTGTTTGCATAGGAAAGGAAACTTGAAATTACGGCAACCGACATTCTGCCTTGAATAGCCTGCAAGGCTCCAAACAAACCAACAACACCATAAACAATGCCGTTTATAAATCTTGTTGTTGGACCTGAAAGGTTGCTGTAAAATTGAGACTTTTCACCAATAGAATAATAGTTTTGGTTGATTTTTAAGAAGTTTTCAACACTTTCTTCTTCGTGGTTGAAGGCTTTAACAACTCTTTCACCTGAGATATATTCTTCAAGATATCCCGAAAGATCGCCTTGTGTTTGAACTTCGAGTTTGAAATATTTTTTAGACTTTTTAACAATATAAAGGGTGATAAGCAAACTCATTGGAGTGAGCACAATAACGATAAGCGCAAGTTTAACATTGAGCGCGAGCATTGCAACAATGGTTCCAACAAGAGAGCCAATGCCTGAAATCAACGCTGCGAAACTTTCCAAAAATCCATCAGTCATCACGTCTATATCATTAACCATTCTTGAAAGCAGGTCGCCATGAGAGGTTGTGTCTATATATGAAAGTGGGAGAGAGTTGATTTTTTTGAAAAGCAAATCACGAATTTTATAGGTTGCTTTATAGTTATATGAGTTTATTGTAAGTGAACCTAGAACATTAAACAGTGCTGCAATGAAAACAGTTCCAATCATTGCGAAAGAATAAACTGTGATCATATGAAAGTCAACGTTTCCAGGGCCGATGGCTGCGCCAATTGCTTTTCCAAGGAAAATTGGAACAAACACCTCGGCAACAGTGTTTAAAAGGTCAAACAAAAATGTAAGGTAGAGATAGATTCGATATTGGTGTGCATATTGAAAAACCTTTTTAACAATTGCAAACGCTGATTTTCCTTTCAGATATCTGCTTTTAAACTTTCGTGTTTCACGAGTTCGAACATTTTTAGAAGATAAATGTGAATTGTTATCCATTTTTTACCTCCTTCTTGTTTTGAGATTCGTGAATCTCGCGATAAAGGTCACAACGCTCCAAAAGTTCGTCGTGTTTTCCAATATCAACAATGTTTCCGGCATCAATAACAATGATTTTGTCCGCATCTTTCAAAGAGTTTGTTCTTTGCGAAACAATGAAAGTTGTACATGAAAGCATGGTTTTGATTGCTTTTCGAAGTTTCGAGTCGGTTGAAAAGTCAAGTGCACTGGTGCTGTCGTCCAAGATTACAATAGAAGGGTTTCCAACAAGTGCTCTTGCAATTGTAAGTCTTTGTTTTTGTCCACCCGAAAAGTTTGTTCCGCCACGGTTTACTGGGTGGTCAAGAAAGTCGGGATATTCTTTAACAAAGTCATATGCCTGCGCAATTTTAAGGGCTTTTACAAGTTCCTCTTCGGTTGCGTCTTCTTTTCTCCAACAAAGGTTATCACGAATTGTGCCCGAGAAAAGAATTGGGTTTTGTGGAACAATTCCAATGATTGAACGAAGTTCTTCAACATTATATTTTTTAACATTTTGACCATTCACCAAAACTTGACCTTTGGTTGCGTCATAAAAACGAGGAATAAGGTTTACAATTGAACTTTTTCCACTTCCTGTTCCGCCGATAACACCAATTGTTTCGCCAGGTTCAACTTTGAGATTCAAATTTATAACAACGTCTTTCAAATATGAATATGAAAAACTTACTTCTTTAAACTCAACGCTTCCATTTTCTGGACTTGTTTGGTCAATTTGTGCAGGTGATGCAGGAGAGACAATTGAGTTTTTGGTTAACATAAGGTCGTTCACACGATTTTTGGCAATTTTCATTCTTGTCAAAATTGTAATCACTCTTGCAAAAGCAACAAGTGCTGCGGAAATTTGTGTGAAATAGTTGATGAATGCAAGAAGGTTTCCTTGTGTAACGCTTCCGACGTTGATTTGAATTCCACCAAAATATACAACCGCAATAATTGCAAAGTTGACAACAAGATAAATCAATGGTTGCATGATTGCACCAAGATAGCCTTGTTTCAAGTCGTTTTGAAGCATTGCGGTGTTTGCTTCGGTGAATTTGTCAATTTCGTAGTTTTGTTTATTGAAAGCACGAACAACTCTAATACCACTCAAATTTTCACGAGTGATTTGGGTTGTTTTGTCAAGTCTTTTCTTTCCCTCGGTGAGAAGTGGTTGAAGTTTTTTCATTACACAATAAACAATCAACAAAAGAATTGGTGAAACAACCAAGAAAATAAGTGAAAGTTTAAGGTCAATTGAAATTGCCATTACAAGAGAACCAATCAAAAGGAAAGGTATTCGCATCACATTTCGGATAATTTGACTTGTTCCTTCTTGAATGTGATAAACGTCATTTATGGTTCGGTTTAAAATTGTTGTTGTGTTATATTTGTCAAGTTCAGAAAATGAAAAAGTGTTAACGTGTTTGAAAACATCATTTCGAATGTCTCTGCCCATACCCTCAGATGTGACAGATGCACACTTTTGACCAAGAATTGCGAAAATCATTCCAGCAACATTGATTGCAAGAATTACAATTGCCATTTTCAAGATATAGTCTTTGTCATTGTTTGCAATTCCAACATCAATAAGAAGCGCCATAATATATGGTGCAAAAACTTCACTCAATGCTTCAAGTGCTTTGCAAGTTGGGCCAAGAACCACAAGCAATGAATACTTTTTGAGATATAAAGTTGGTTTAAATACGCTTTTCTCTTGTTTTTGTTTTTTCATTTTCTCTCGACTTTTTATTTATTTGTATAAATAAGTATATAGAAACTATAAATTTTAGTCAAATAAAATAGCAAAAAACGCAAAAATTATGTAAAAAATTGTTAAAACACGCTCAAAACAGCGGTTTTAGCCCAAAATACTGCGAAAACTATATTTTTAGAAAACAGAAATGAAAGTTGATTAAAAATGTAATTTTTTAAAATTTTTAAAATATTATATACAAAATGCGAAAAAATT
>JABLTK010004900.1_pt1 | contig 40706 bp, 34 predicted proteins | sample 7160131 | NCBI WGS metagenome assembly JABLTK01 (sample SAMN14651221, study PRJNA627086) | human gut metagenome | isolation source: feces | host: Homo sapiens
AACGGCTTTGTGTGGCTGTCTTTATGCATCCTTGCATAACGGCTTTGTGTGGCTGTCTTTATGCATCCTTGCATAACGGCTTTGTGTGACTGACTTTATGCATCCTTGCATACCGACTTTTTGCGACCACTTGTAAGCATCCGTGCTTAAAGCCTTTGGGCGTTCATTTCAGGCATCCTTGCCTTGCTTGCCCTCCCGTTACAACAACCGCCGACATTACCGCAAGCCTTGTGAACAGCCTGCCAAGCGCTTAAAATCATTCCTGCCTTTAACGTATTTTGTGCTTTACAGTATCACACAAAATCAAATCAGCTTATCCGCAAAAATCACTTCTTAAAAAAGTGGAAATCACAGCAATCTCCGCCGTAACCCAGCGTTTTTGTCCTTGTAAAGCCTATTTTCTTAAGCCCACCGTATGTAACATCGTCAACATCGCAAAAAACAACCGATGTTCACTATTCCAACTCAAAAAGAGAATGCTCATAATCCTTTACATAATACCTTATATTTTTGCGACCCTTTTGTATAATGATGTGTCCCTCTGCTTCAAGTTTTTCTTTCTGCGCTTCAATACCACCGGGATATTTTGCGTTCAGTTCGCCGTTTGCCTTTAATGTTCTCCAATAAGGCGTTTCGTCTTCCAAACGCTGATAACTTGCCCAAGCCGCAATAGAAACAAAAATTCCCGCTGTAATAGGCTCTGTAAAGTCAGCACCGCTTTGCTCCGCAAAGTATTTTCGTATTCTCTCAACAGTAATTACTTTACCGTGCGGAATTTTTCTCATTACCTTGTCATAGTCGATTGGCGGAGCAAAGTACATTTTACTTCCGCCGTATTTTTCGATACTTTTAATGTCGGTGATGATTTGAAATTTCGGCATATCCTTATTATCATGTAACATTGAATTAAAATCTTTTTTATCTTCGTTTGCCATTTTATCGCCTCCTGCTTTAAGTATAAACCTTTTAACAGCCCCTTGCAATGAGGCGGTTTAATTTTTCAAGACAAAATTTTACTATTCAACGCCGAATAGCACACACCTATAAAAAAGCCACCGCAAAAGCGGTGGCTCAAAAAATTATTTACCTAAAACCTTCTTAACGGTATTAGCAATATTATCCGCACATAAGCCGAATTCTTCAAGCAATGCTGCCGCAGGACCCGAATGACCGAATGTATCCATAACACCGATCTTTGTAACGGGAACGGGATAGTTCTCGCAAAGAACATCGCAAACAGCGCTTCCTAAACCGCCTATTATGCTGTGTTCTTCAACAGTAACTATCTTTCCTGTTTCCTTAGCCGCCTTGATTATAATATCCTTGTCAATGGGCTTTATCGTGTGTATGTTTATCACACGGGCATTGATACCCTGACCCTTGAGTGCGTCAGCCGCTTCAAGTGCCTGAGCTACCATAAGACCTGTAGCAACGATCGTTATATCGTCGCCGTCACGGAGCTGTACGCCCTTTCCAAGCTCAAACTTATATGTGTCCTTATCGTTGAAGATAGGAGCGGCAAGTCTGCCGAATCTCATATAGGTAGGTCCTACATAGTCTGCCATAGCGAGTACAGCCGCCTTAGCCTCAACATCATCGGCGGGGTTGATTACCGTCATGCCGGGTATTGTACGCATAAGCGCAATATCCTCGTTGCACTGATGTGTAGCACCATCCTCACCAACAGAAATACCTGCGTGTGTAGCGCCGATCTTAACGTTCAGATGAGGATAGCCTATGCTGTTTCTGAGTATTTCATAAGCTCTGCCTGCCGCAAACATAGCAAATGTGCTTGCGAATACGAGCTTGCCTGTAGTAGCGATACCTGCGGCAACGCCCATCATATTTGCTTCTGCTATACCGCAGTCAAAGAAGCGGTCGGGATATGCCTTCTTGAATATACCTGTCTTTGTTGCAGCCGCAAGGTCTGCGTCTAAAACTACGAGATCGTTTCTCTTTTCAGCGAGCATTACAAGAGCTTCGCCGTAGCTTTCACGGGTTGCTTTTTTCTCCATTTTAATACGTTTCCTTTCCGATTACTTTTCAAGCTCGGCAAGATGAGCCTTAAGTTCTGTCATAGCCTGGTTGTACTGCTCTTCATTGGGAGCTGTGCCGTGCCATGATACCTGATCCTCCATAAAGGAAACGCCCTTGCCCTTTACGCTCTTCTGTATGATCACCGTAGGCTGTCCCGAGATCTTTTCTGCCTCTGCGAAAGCCTTTTCGATAGCGTCAAAATCATGTGCGTCTATTGTTATAACGTGCCAGCCGAAAGCCCTGAACTTCTCGTCAATAGGATAGGGTGACATAACATCGCTTATTCTGCCGTCTATCTGAAGTCCGTTGTTGTCAACTACAGCTACAAGATTGTCAAGCTGGTAATGAGCCGCAAACATAGCAGCCTCCCATACCTGACCTTCTTCAATTTCGCCGTCGCCGAGTACAGCGTATACCTTGTAAAATTCATTTGACAGCTTACTGGAAAGAGCCATACCACAAGCGGCTGAAATGCCCTGTCCGAGTGAGCCTGTGCTCATATCAACGCCGGGGACTTTGTTCATAACAGGGTGACCCTGAAGCTTTGAGCCTATATGACGGAGTGTCTTTAAATCTTCTACAGGGAAAAATCCGCGGTTAGCAAGTACAGAGTACAGAGCGGGAGCAGTGTGTCCCTTTGACAGTACAAGTCTGTCGCGCTCGGGCATCTGAGGATTTTTAGGATCTACATTCATCTTTGCAAAGTAAAGATATGTCAGTACATCAGCTACCGAAAGCGATCCGCCGGGATGTCCCGACTTAGCGTTGTAAACGCCCTCGATAACACCCATTCTGACCTTGGTGGCAGTTATCTCAAGCTGCTTTTTTAAAGTTGCATCCATTTTAATGGTCCTTTCCGGGCAAAGCTGTGCTTCGCCTTTTTCGTTTAGTCGTTCTTAAATATTATATTACATTATTCGCAATAAGTCAAGTATACCTACAGCTCGGAACAGCTGTGAACAAAACAAAAATATTTGACTTTTTCGCGCATAAGTTATATCATTATCGGCAGAATATGCTTTATCGCCGCTTAAGCTTCAACAGGAGGTTCTATGGACGAAAAAACACTCGCACTTCTGCAAAAAAATAAATTATTCCGTAATATGTCAGCAGAAAACACTGCGTTATGCGCAAAGCTGCTTTCAGGCAGGACAGTCACCGTAAAGTCCGGCGAAACAATTATGAGCGAGGGCGACCCCTCCGACAGTATAGGTATCGTTCTTTCCGGAAGCGTACAGGTCGTCCGCGAGGATTATTACGGCAACCGCGACCTTACCGCCATGATAAGGCAGGGCGGGAGCTTTGCCGAAGTGTTTGCCTGCTCCGCCGTAAAACTTCTCCCTGTGACCGTAGAAGCCGCAAGCGACTGTACCGTTATGCTCCTTGATTACGGCAAGCTGTCCTCCCTGTCGTCATATCCGTTTTATCCGCAGTTTGTAAGCAATCTGCTGACAGTCGTTTCCGATAACGCGCTGATGCTCAACCGCAAGGTCGAGATCCTCTCAAAGCGCACCACCAAGGAAAAGATAATGGCGTACTTAAGCCACGAAGCCAAGAAAGCCGGAAGCGACACCTTCACTGTGCCGCTCGACCGCCGCTCTATGGCAGATTATCTCGGCGTAGAACGCAGTGCAATGTCAGCCAGACTGTCCGAGCTTGTAAAAGAAGGCCGCATAAAGGTCGACAAAAACACCTTCACCGTGCTTAAATGCCACTGCGGGCTTGATAAAGATCAATAAGCCCTGAAACTCAGTATGTAGATCTGTTCGGGCATCCAAAGCTCAAATACCGCAGGCTTATCCCTGTCGATACTTTCAAGCACCTCGCCGTCAAGCTTGACTGTCACCGTATCGAACCTTGTGATATCCACCGTGGGCTTCACCTCAGCCTCGCACAGCGTTTTACCGCCGTATTTTACGGTTATTTTACCGCTGTTCACCCGACTGCCGCATACTATCTCGATGTTCGTTGCGTCACCGAGCACACAGTTGTTGTAGATAAGTCCTCCGCCGAGCATATAGTGCATTTCAAGCTTCTTACTATACTGCATTTTCGTGTTATACTTACCGTCGTAGTTCTTTGCCGGTATACCCTTGCAAAGCTCTCTCGGCGGTATTTTTTCACCGCTTGCATCAATAGTTTTTGTGAGCCTGATATCATCGCTTGAAGCACCTGCCATGAATGTATATCGTCCCTGCTCTATCGCAAAGCGTTCACGGCTGACATCATAGAAGCGAAGCTCCGACTTGCTTATATCGAACATAACGCGCAGTGTCTGCCCACCCTCTATATGCACACGCGTAAAGGCTGTGAGCTGTTTCAGCGGACGCTTGACCGACGGATCTTCCATACGGAAATATATCTGTACTACCTCGTCACTGTCCGTTTCAGAAACATTTGCAACATCAAGCGACACGCTTATAACATCGCCGTTTTCCCTTACGTCAAAATCCGAATATTCAAATTTGGCATAGCTCAGTCCATAGCCGAACGGATAAAGCGGCTTTCCCTTATAGTAAAGATATGTCATTTCGTTTTCTATAATATCATAGCTTTCTATCGGAGCAAGCTCATATTCGCTTTTATACCACGTCTGCGCCAGTCTGCCCGCAGGTGAATATTCGCCGCCGATAACCTCTGCAAACGCATTGCCGAGCTCCGGACCTGCATGGGTCGTGTAGATTATCGCAGGCATATACTCCTGCTCCTCGCATATAGCGAACGGATAGCTTGAAACAAGCGCCAGTACGCAGTTATTGTTAGCATCATAGACCGCTCTCGCAAGTGCCGAATCGTGTGCGGGGAGCGCAAGCGTTTTCCTGTCGTACATTTCGCGCGCTACTATCATCGGGTCGTTACCTATGCAGACTATCGCATAATCCGCCTTTTCTGCAAGCTTAGCCGCACGTCTTATACCGTCTGAAATAATTTCTTCACTAAATATCTTGTTATCACTGAGTCCGAACTGTTTTACAAGCGTCAGCTTACTGCTTTCATCAACGCCGAGCGCCTTACCGAAATATGTGCGGTACAGCACCTTATCTCCGTGCTTCTGCGGCTTCATGATTTCCTGCGAATACCAGCGGTAAGTGCTCTCACTGTCGCACTTGCAGGAACTTTCGGTTATGTACCTGTTATTGTAAAGCGAGCGGTAAGTGGTTTCGTCATGACCGTATTCAGCCTTTTCAAACAGCGCCCTCGGGTCGTCCTTTTCGTAAATTGCGCTTACTGTATCATCATCGGCAACACCAAGGTACTTTCCTGTCATCACCGACTTTATGACTACATGATCGCAGCCGTTGTCATACATCGCACCGGCAAATTTTCCGCTTATGCCGTCAAGTATAGTCGTATTGTATGACGAATAACCCGTGTACCAGTCCATCAGATTACAGTTACCGTTAAGACCTATCACAGCAACACTCTTGTTTGTATCAAGCGGCAATATACCGTCATTTTTAAGTAACACCGTCTGTTCAAGCGCCGCACGGCGATTGAGCTTTTTGTGCTCATCGCAGTCAAGCACACTTTCGTCAATATCCGAGAACGGGTGCTTTTCATCGAACTCGCCCAGTCTGAAACGCGCAAGCATACTGTTGTAAAGCGCCTTGTCGATATCCTTTTCCGACACAAGTCCGCTCTTTACCGCCTCCAGCACCGATGCCGCAACAACATCTTCGCAGTCGGTCAGAACATCTGTGCCGTTCTTTATTGCAAGTGCTATCGTTTCCGCATGAGAAGTACTGTAACCGTGAAATACAACATTCTGTGAAAAATCTCCGCCGTCCGTTACGACAAAGCCAAGCCCCCACTTATCTTTCAGCACATTCTGTATATCGGGGTTTATGACAGCAGGCACACCCGACAGCTCATTATAAGCCGCCATTACGGAGTACGCTCCTCCGCAGGTTATAGGACGTTCAAACGCCGCATAATAATATTCATTAAGCGTTCTCGGCTCAACATCGGAAGATGCCGTTCCTCGCTCATTTTCCGTATTGTTTGCACAGAAATGCTTCAATGTCGGTATCGACTGATAATACTCACCGTGCCTGTCCGCAAGCCCCTTAGTATATGCCGCCGACATTTCACCTGTCAGAAACGGATCTTCTCCGTAGCCCTCTTCATTTCTGCCCCAGAGCGGATTTCTGCACAGGTCAACGGTAGGTCCCCACAGCATAAGGTGACCGCTCGGGTGGCGCTTGTTCAGCACCCGAGCTTCTTTGCCCGCCGCAAGTCCCGCCTTTTCCATAAGCTCTGTGTCAAATGTCCCCGAAAGCCCGATAGGCTGAGGAAACACGGTAGTAGGCTCATCGGGGTTTCTTGAAACATATCCCCTTGCCACCTCAGCACCGACATACCACTCGCCTATATCAAGACGAGGTACAGCCGCCATATGGCTTGACATCAGTCCCGCCTTTTCCTCGATCGTAAGCCTTGATAAAAGATCCTTTACACGCTCGTCAAACGACAATGAGCTATCCCTGAATTTATACTTATTCTCCATGTTCTCCTCCGTCTTGCAGCTGTTGACTTTTTACGCAAACCGCAATATGTATCACCGCTATCATAGCATATGTAATCGTTTTCGTCAATAGCATTTTGTGCATTTTCACAAAAATAACGCAGTGCCGTTTTAAAGCATATCTGCGTTATTCCGTATTCATTTCAAGTCGGATATTTACTCGATTTTCGGCATCCATTTACCCTTCCATGTATACAGCGCCATAAGCACGACACCGATAACCCACGAAACGGGATACAACAGATAAACGCCGTCAATAGTCGGGAAAAGCGGCACAATAAGCCATATCCAGAATATTCTGAAAATGCACATTGCAAACAGCAGTATCAGCATCGGCGGCACGCTCTTACCCGTACCTCTTACAGCCCCCGCAAGCACATTCATAACAGCAAGCAGGAAATAGAACGGGCAGAAATATTTCATCGCTGTTTCACCGCAGGCGGCAACCGCATCATCGTTTGCAAACAGTCTTATAATCGGGTCGGCAAACACAAGCAGCAGAACGCCTGTTATTATCGTATAAACAACGCCCATGCCAAGCGCCGTCCACATACCCTTTTTAACACGTTCGGGCTTATTCGCTCCGTAGTTCTGACCGACAAAGGTAGTCACCGCCATACTTATACTAAGCACAGGCAGAATGTTAAAGCCATCGACCTTAAGATATGCACCGAAGCCCGCTACAGCGTCCGAGCCGAAGCCGTTGACGCTAGCCTGCACAAGCACGTTTGAAAACGATATGACCATATTCTGAATGCCTGTAGGCAGACCTATCTTTATTATCCTTATCGCCATATCCCTGTGTACCTTTATCTGACGGATAAACAGCTTATAATCCGCATTTACCCTTACCATATAGATGATAGCCATAACGCAGGAAACAAGCTGACTCGCATCGGTCGCTATCGCCGCACCCTCAACGCCCATACCAAAGCCTTGTATCAGTATAAGGTCAAGTGCTATATTAACAACCGAAGCCGCTCCGAGATATAACAGCGGTCTTTTTGAATTACCTGCCGCATTGAATATTCCCGCACACATATTATAAAGTACGTTGAACAGCAATCCGCCGCAGTAAATCTGCAAATAGAGCGATGCGCCGTCAATTATATTATCCGGTGTCTGCATCCAAACAAGGAACAGTCTGCTCATAAATACGCCCGTGACCGTCAGCACAAGACCGATTAAAACAGCGATCGCCATTGCCGTATGTACCGCTCTCTTAACATCATCCTTGCGCTTCGCCCCCATATACTGCGATATGATAACACCTGCGCCGACCGATGCACCCTGGCTGAACGCTATCAGCAGATTGACAATAGAGCCTGTCGCACCAACCGCCGCCAGAGCTTCCTTGCCCACGCAGTTTCCTACAATTATAGAGTCGACCGTGCTGTACAACTGCTGTAGGAGATTGCCCAGTATCAGCGGCACGGAAAATATAAGCAGCTTTTTCCAGATAGAGCCCTCTGTCATAAGGACCGTTCCGGATTTCTTCTTTTCTTTTATATCTGCACTCAATTTAAACTTCCTTTCTTCATCCATAAATATTATACTCATTTAAAAGAATATGTCAACTTCCGTTATCACTGACGTTTTGTGCCACAGCATATTGAACTGTGCTACAGATTGTGATAAAATGTAAACAACAAAAAATACGTCGAAAGGACTTGATAAATATGACAGACGAAAAGAAAAAAGCTCCCGAAACTGCCGATAAAAGCGACTACAGACAGTCTGCCGACAAGGAGGAGGCTATATGGGATATGAAGCAGGAGCTTGAGGATTATATCGAGGATCAGGGTATCTATATCAGACAGTAAATTATACTATAGACACAAACTACCCGACCCTTTCGGGATCACGATGTAAAAAAAGACTTTTGCCAAAGTCGGATTTTAATGCAAAAAATATGAAGCCGGACACATCCGGGGATGCCTGATATGCTCATAGCGCACCCGATAACATAAGAAAATCATCAGAAAATTCACACATACAGCCAAAATAAGCTTGACAACGCACTTTAACTGTGCTAAAATCATTTTTTGTGAGTTCGCAATATCCTCACTTTCCGTCAAAAGACGGATAAATCAAAACTACGAAAGGACAATTCAATATGCGAAACAAAAAAGTCCTGTTTATCACACAGGGAGCCGTTATCGCCGCAATCTATGTAGTGCTGACCTATATTGTCAGCCTGCTGGGGCTTACAAACGGCGTAATTCAGGTGCGTCTTTCCGAGGCGCTCACAATCCTGCCGGTATTTACTCCGGCGGCAATTCCGGGACTGGTTGTAGGCTGTGTCATCTCAAACATACTGACCGGTGCTGTAATATGGGATGTTATCTTCGGAAGCCTTGCCACACTCATAGGAGCGGTTGGCACATATCTTCTGAGAAAGCATCACAGGATACTGTACCCCCTTCCGCCCATAATTGCCAATACTGTTATAGTACCGCTTGTACTGACCTATGCTTACGGTGTGCCGGACGCATTATGGTTCTCGGCGCTGACGGTATGTGCAGGTGAGGTTATCTCCTGCGGAGTTCTCGGTCTGCTCCTGTATCACGGACTGGACAACAAATATTGCAGACGTTTGTTTACCGCAAAGGTTTAACAAACAAAACGTTTTGAGCCGCTATGATCATATCATGGCGGCTTTCGTGCAACTTGTACAGTTATTAACGTTTTTTTGGTGTATTCCACCAAACACACCGCTTTACTTCTTGACTTATTACAGCATTTATGATAAAATCAAACTATCAAAATGTAAATTTAAGAGGTGTTTCTTATGAAAAAAAATAAAGGCTGGTTGAAAAAGAAAGCGCAGAGTCAGGTAGTTGTAATAACATTTTTATGCGTTGTCTGCTGTATAATGATGCTGGCTACCATTGCCGTATGCACTGTCAACATTCTGACAATGGCAGGACGCGATGACCCTGTTTATCATTCTTCGATAATGCTGTCACTGATTACCGAGGGCATTTCGCTTATCGTTACTGCGGCATTTATCCTGCTTTGCATCTATGTAAAAAAAGCAATAGTAAAGCCTATCAGAAAAATCAGCAACGAACTTAATAACTTCTCAGAGGGTATTCTTTCCGCTGAATTTGACGTTAAGATAAACGACAGCGATATAGGAAAACTTGCCGGTTCGCTCAACACCGCCAAATGGTATCTCAAAAAAATGGTCGATGAACTTACATATCTCCTTACTCAGATGTCATACGGCAACATCAGTTTTACCATTAACTATGATTACAAGGGCGAATTTACTCCCATAAAGTCGGCATTTGAGCAGATACTTGTAAATCTTAATGACTCGTTTTCAAGAATACAGAAGGCAGGAACTATGCTATACGATGCCTCCGAGCAGGTATCAAGCGGTTCGCAGGCGCTTGCACAGGGCACAAGTGAGCAGGAAGCCTCTATCCGTGAGTTGTCAGACTATGTGCAGGATATTTCAGGCAAAGTAAACAAGAACGCCGAAAATGCCAAGAATGTCAGCGAAATTTCAGATACGGCAACCAATGACCTTAAGGAAGGCAACGCAGAAATGCAGAAAATGCTTGCCGCCATGAAGATCATTGACGAAAAATCAATCGAGATCGAAAAGATCATCAATACAATCGACAACATCGCATTCCAGACAAATATACTTGCCCTTAATGCCGCTGTAGAGGCTGCAAGAGCAGGAGAAGCCGGTAAAGGCTTTGCCGTTGTCGCAGATGAAGTCAGAAACCTTGCAAGTAAATCTGCCGAAGCAGCCCAGACTACCGGCGAGCTTATCAGCAGTACTATAGAAGCGGTATCAAACGGCACATCAATTGCCGATTCCACCGCACAGACTATAGAAAGTGTAATGGAGCGTTTCAGCAACGCAAACTCGCTTATAAACGAAATATCAGACGGATCTGCTCAACAGGCTTCTATGGTAGATCAGGTGCTTTCAAGTGTGAGCCAGATCTCCGCTGTAGTTCAGAATAATGCCGCCACAGCTGAGGAGAGTGCAAGCGCAAGCGCACTTACTGCGGCACAGGCAAAAGAATTACAGAAGATGGTCAAGCAGTTCCATTTGCGAGAAAACGGACAGGTTCATCTCGAAGGACCGACAGAGGAATAATAATCTTACAAAGCAGGCACTGACAGCCTGCTTTGTTTTTACGGAGAATTTTATGACTGCACAGGAATTTGAACACAACGGAATGCACTGCAAGAAATGGCTTTCCGATAACGAAAAAGCTAAGATACAAATAGTTCACGGACTCGGCGAAATGTCGGAATACTATGAACAGTTCGCCTATCAAATGACAGCAGAAGGGATCTCCGTGTACCTTTCCGAATATCGCGAACACGGAAGAACGTTGCTTCCTGTAAATATCAATGACATCGTTCAGATATCGGCGGAAGAATGCGGCGAGTTTTCCCGATATGTTTATTCTGAAAGTGATACGCCGCTTTTTCTGTTGGGTCACAGTCTGGGCTCTCAGATGGCGGAATATATACTGAGAAGAAACGGCGGAGAACTCTACAGCGGGATAATTCTTACAGGTTGCCCGCATATACATGATACCGATACGCTTCTTTCGGATATCGATGTCGAAATAGCAGCAAAAGGCGCAGACGCGCCGAGCACCGATGTTTTTCTTAAACTATTCGGTAAAGTTGCCGAGCCTTTTCCGGAAAAATGCACAGTGTCATGGGTCACCTCAGACCTTGAACGCGCGGAATACTACGAAACACTTCCCTATACAAATAAGATGTACAGCTGTCGATTTTACCGCAGCTTAATCGCTCTGTCAAAAAAAGTACAGCAGCAAGACTACCTCTCCGAAATAAATGTTAAACCACCCGTACTTATGATAAGCGGCACTATGGATACAGTCGGAGATAGAGGCGAATACGCAAAATCAAAAGCCGCTATGCTTAAATCGATCGGCTTTGACGTAACGCTTCGATTATTCGACGGTATGCGCCACAGCGTATTGCAGGAAAAAGAACGCACAGACGTTTACCGCCTCATTGCAGATTTTATTTCAAAGCAGGAACATAATGATAATCTCTGATTTTATAAGCATATACAAAAACGCAGTGCCGCTACCGACACTGCGTTCTCTTTTATATCGTAATTTATATCGCCCGAAAGCGTCTTATAAAACCGCTGTCAGATCTTTACAAGCTTTTTTTACTCTCTTCATATGCGATATAGTGCTTTTTGATCTGAGCCTTGCTCTTACTCCTGATAAGCACGCTTTCACCGTTATCCAGTCTGAACTGTTCATCAACCGCTGTGATATGATCCATATTGACAATATAGCTCCTATGACATCTCAGAAAACGTGATTCATCGCCGGACAGACTTTTTTCTATATCGTCAAGCCTCATATACAGTGAATATTCCTCGTCCTCAGTATGCAGTATACAGCGGTTGTTACAGCTTTCGATATAGATTATATCACTGCACGGCACGTTCACATAAGTGTTGCGCACCTTTACTCTCATAAAATCCGTGTCATATTTTTCAAGAACCCTGTCAAGCACACTTTCAAGCCTTGTCATATTGTACGGTTTGAGTATATAGCCGTTTGCTCTTACACTGTAGCTCTCGATAGCATATTCATCGGTAATCGTTGAAAATATCAGCAGGTTTTCATACCCGTTATTCCTGAGCTGTCTTGCTATATCTATGCCCAGTTCATTGCCGACATAGATATCCATAAATACAATATCAAAATTTGTATTATCGTGCAAATCATCAAGCAGGCTCGTGCCGTTTTCATACAGCCTTACCGTACACGACAGCTTACGCTTTCTGAAATATTCAATTACAAGTGTCTTTGACAGCAGTAAGTCAATTCTGCTGTCGTCACATATTGCTACTAACATAACCGATCCTTTGCCGCTATACAATTGTAATACCGTATTGTGAGAGCTGATACGCCTGCAAAAGAAGAACTCACAGTATCTTCTCTGATATTATTTTAACATACTTAATTTAATATTGCAATAGCAATACTATATATTTCAATAAATTCGACAAATTATTCAGTCAAAACGCTATTGATAGTTACGCCCATGTTCCGTTTACAAATATCGGCACTTCACTGCCGTCCTCTTTGACACCTGTTATATCAAGATCGTCAGAGCCTACCATAAAATCGACATGGATTATTGAGTCATTAACACCCATAGCGTGTATTTCTTCAAGAGTTTTGTTCTCAAAGCCATCTATTACTTCCTGAAAGCCCTCACCTACAGCAACATGACAGCAGGCGTTCTCATCAAACAAAGTATTCATAAACAGCAGACCCGACTTATTTATCGGTGACTCCTTGGGTACAAGTGCAACTTCGCCCAGCATCGAAGCGCCTTCGTCCATCGCAAACATTTTCTTAAGGATATCCTCGCCCTGCTTTGCCTTACAGCCGGATACCCTGCCGTTTTTAAATTCAACCTCAAAGCCGTCTATCAGATTACCCGACCAACTAAGCGGCTTTGTAGCCACAAGCTTACCCTCGCACTTGCCTTTCATAGGACTTATGAACACTTCTTCCGTGGGCATATTCGGCACATAAGCCGCACCGTTTACGCGATTGATATCAGCCGCGCCGCACCACTTTGCACCGGGGATAAGCTCGACGGAAAAATCCGTTCCGTTACTGCTCTTATATTTAAGGCTCTTGAAGCCCTGAGCATTCAGCCAGTCCGCCTTTTCTTTCATAGTGTCGGTATGCTTCTTCCATACCCTCTGCCAATCGTTTTCGCCGTCAAGATAGACGCATGAGAAAATGGCTTTCCATAGCTTTTCAACAGCAGTTTCTGTGTCATCATCGGGAAACACCTTCTTGGCCCATTTCGGAGAAGCGGCGGCAACGATAAGCCACTGGTGCTTTCCGTCTATCTCATCACGGTACTTTTTCAGAACCTTTGAGCGCATCTGTCCGACTGTTGAAATTACATCGGCAGGTATGCCGCTGAGTTCATCGGGGTCTGCCGACTCAATGAAAATCCTTGCCGGCAGATCCTTTACCATCTGTTTCTGCCTTTCTTCTTCCCACGGGAGCACCGTGCCGAGCGTTTCAACGCTTGCATTCTCATAGTGCAATCTGTCGATAGCTCCACAGCTCCAGAACATCTCAACATAGCTTGCTCCCGCATTGTAGCACTCCCTTGCTACAAGCGCAGCCAGCTCGTGCTGATCGACCTCGGCGTAAAGTCGTACCTTCTGCCCTTTCTGAACGTTCGCTCCGACTTTCACCATAAGCTTTGCATATTCGCCGAGCATTTTTATATCCATATTATCTGACCTCCGTAAAAACAGCTTTAACGGATAGCATTCCTCAAAAACAAGATACTATCCGTTAGCTCAATGTAACTATTATAAAACTCTTTTTGTTCCGTGTCAAGCTGTTACACCATATGTAAGCCGATACACCTGACATAATGCAGCATATCAGAAGTTCAGGATTTGAAGAACGTTCTGTGTCTGCTGATTTGCCTGTGCAAGCATTGCCTGTGATGCCTGTTGCAATATATTTTCTTTAGTATATTCCAGTGTAATAGCCGCCATATCGGTATCTCTGATAGTGCTTTCAGCGGCGGTAAGATTTTCATTTGCCGCTGTAAGGTTTATCGCCGAATGCTCAAGTCTGTTGACCATCGCGCCGAACTTTGCACGTTGTATAGAAACCCTGTTTACAGCTTTATCGATATCATATATCGCCGAGTTTGCCTTATCGACAGTCTGCACAGAAACCGATGATATTCCAAGAGCCGCCGAACCTGCGTCCGAGGTTTCCATTTTCACCTTCTGATCCTCTGTGCCGTTTGCACCGATCTGGAAAGTAATGCCCTCTGTAATATTCGCGACATCGTTTATGCCTACGCCCTGACCCTCTGTTACAGGCATAGCATATACCGTACCCGCCCTTGTAAAGCGCACCGTCCCGTCTTTATCTCCATCGGGAGCAACGTCATCAGTTAATGAAACATCATACTTTAGCCCAGATTTTTCAAGTAGCTGACGTATATACTGCTGTGAATAATCAGTACCTGTTGCAAGGTGTATCACCGCATTCTTTCCTGTCATACTGACGCTCTCATTGCCCGCTTGTGCATCTGTGCTTATTGCGATTGAACTTGCAAGCGTATCATTATTATTGCTGCTTCCATATGTTTCGGCCGTAAAGCGTATTAAGTCCGACGAACCTTCCACAGCCGCGCCCAGTCCGGAAATGCTACCGCTGAGCACCTGCCTTTCTCCCGGAACTGTGCCTATTCGCTTGATGGCACGCTTTCCCGGCTCGATAATCGTTGAAGATGAACTTCCTGCTTTGAATATTATCTTCTGATCCGGAATTTCCGTTGTGCTCGGCGGATCGATTTTTACAAACTGTGCCTCTCCGCTGAGAGTATATTTATAACCGTTATCATTAAGAACCTGTTGAGCCGCTGAAATGATACTCTGTGCATCATTTGTGGTATAACCGTCTTTAATTGTTATACTGAGTTCATCACCGTTCATTTCGCACAGAATATCGGGATCATCAACGCCAAGTGCCGAAACGCTGACAGATATGCCGCTCAATGCCTTTGTATTGAAAAAATCTATTGAATCCGGCTGTTTGTATTTTTCTTCGTCTGCCTGACATTCATCTTATGATCCGTACTGAAGAGCGGTAGCATTTATAGCAAGTCCCTGACAGTGATACTCGGTAATCTCCTGCTCATACTTCTCAACGTATGATGCATTTACTTTTGTCTGACCTGCCACCGGAACTCCGACATAACAGTTATCCATATATCCGTCATCGTCAACAGCACTTCCGTCCTGCGTTTTATTGTTGTTGTCAAAAAATCCTGCTTTCTTCAGTGCTTCAGCGATATCAGACTGGCTGTATGACACAGACGGATTAAGGCTGATATTACCGGACGCATCCGCCTTACAGTCGACATCGGTATTATTCCAGTCGACATTTATCTGTTTATTGACATTTTTAGATCTGATCTCATATCTTTTGGTGTCACTGACAATTGTGCCGGTAAGGTCGTTGCTCATTTTCTGATGCGTTTCTCCTGCTTTCAGACCGTATGTTTCACATTCGGCAGCAATTATAACGCCGGTTTCGCTTGAAAAACTGATTTTTCCTGTACCTCCGGGAAAGTTCTTTGGCACGCTTGCGTTATCGATTAGCTTCCTTATCTGTTCATCGGTATAGCTTTCTCCCTCGGCAAGATTGATTTTAACGTGCTGAGTAAGCTCACCGCCTGTACGCACATAGTCATAACACCAAAGTGCATTTTCTCCGCCCTTGCCGGAAGCGCCGGTAGTAAATTCAAGATACATTCCTGCTATATTGCTTGCAACAGTTACTTTTCCTCCGCCGATCGTAAGGTCACGATTTACCGAGCCGTACAATGCTCCGTATTCATTTGTATTCACCGCAGTTGTCACATTTATCTGCGTTGAGCCGTCAAGAAGCTTTATATTATTGAACTCTGTAGACTGTGCAATGCGATCTACCTCGCTTTTGAGCGCATCGACCTCAAGCTGAATTGCCTGTCGGTCATCATCGGTATATGTACCGTTAGCCGCCTGTACCGAAAGTTCTCTCATTCTCTGCAAAATAGCATGAGTTTCACCAAGCGCGCCGTCAGCGGTCTGCACAAGCGATATGCCATCATTTACATTGACGGTTGCCTGTGATAAGCCTCTTATCTGTGCTCTCATCTTTTACGATACCGCAAGTCCCGATGCGTTATCGGCAGAGCGATTTATACTAAGCCCGGAGGACAGCTTTTCAGCCGCCTTTTTGACCCCGCTTACTTTTCTTCTTGTAGTATTTTTTGCTGACATAGCAGAAAGATTAGTGCGTAATGAAATCCCCATGACATACCTCTTATTCCAATAGCATTACATATATATTATCGGCACTAAAATCAAATAATTAAGAAAAATGACGGCAGACATTTTCGTCTGCCGTCATCTTATCTCACTATTTACTTGTTTATAACAACCTTTAAGCCTTCAGCGCTTTCAACAGTGAAGTTCTTGTCTGTAGCTGTATGTGTAACAGTGATCGTATCGCCGTTTCTCTCAGCCATAACAGTAAGCTCAAGCTTAGCGTCCTTATCATAGATCTTGCACTGAGTGTTCTTGCCGTCCTCAAGCTGATAGATAACGAGCTTTGCACCCTCTACATAGTCATATGCGAAGTTGCGCTCAAAGTTACCGTAAGCAATGATGCTGTTGGGCTTAGCATACATACCCATTGAGAAGTAATCGTACTTCTTGTCGTACCAGTTGCCGCCCTCGAGTACCTCGCCTGTCTGGATATCGGTCCACTTGCCGCGAGGCAGATAGAACTGAGCAGTACCCTCCTCGTTGAATACGGGCGCGATAAGCAGGTTATCACCGAACATATACTGCCTGTCAAGAGGTAAGCAGGCGGGATCGTCGCTGTATTCCATAACCATAGCTCTCATCATGGGAACGCCCTTTTCGTGAGCCTTCACTGCGTTAGCGAACAGATAAGGCATTAAGCGACCCTTGAGCTTTGTGAAGTGGCGGAGAACATCGCAAGCCTCTTCATCGAAGTTCCACGGTACTCTGTATGAGCTGTTGCCGTGAAGTCTTGAGTGTGAAGACATAAGACCGAATGCAGACCATCTCTTGTATAAGTCGGGAGAACCGGTAGCCTCAAAGCCCGAAATATCGTGGCTGAAGTAACCAAAGCCTGATAAGCAGAGTGAAAGTCCTCCACGGAGTGTTTCAGCCATTGATTCGTACTGGCTGAAGCAGTCGCCGCCCCAGTGTACAGGGAACTGCTGACCGCCGACCGTAGCAGAACGTGCGAACAGACAAGCCTTATCCTTGCCGTAATATTCTTCAAGTACCTCAAATACACACTTGTTGTAGAGGTATGTGTAGTAATTGTGCATTCTGTAAGGATCGGAGCCGTCGCTGTATACAACATCGGCTGTGGGTATTCTCTCACCGAAGTCCGTCTTGAACGCATCAACGCCCATCTCGCACAGAACTCTCAGCTTTGACTTGTACCACTTGCAAGCCTCAGGGTTTGTAAAGTCAACGATAGCCATACCGGGCTGCCACATATCGCACTGGAACACGCCGCCGTCTGTCTTCTTGATGAAGTAGCCGTTCTTTACGCCCTCGTCAAATAAGGATGACTGCTGAGCGATATAGGGGTTGATCCATACGCAGATCTCGATCTTCTTTTCCTTAAGACGTGTAAGCATAGCCTTGGGATCGGGGAACATTCTCTTGTCCCATGTGAAGTCGCACCAGTTGAACTCCTTCATCCAGAAGCAGTCGAAGTGGAATACCTCCAGAGGAATATCACGTCTTGCCATTTCATCGATGAAGAACGAAACTGTTTCCTCGTCATAGTTTGTCGTGAATGATGTTGTCAGCCACAGACCGAATGTATATGCGGGAGGAAGCGCAGGCTTGCCTGTCAGCGTTGTGTAAACGCCAAGTACGTCTGCGATCGTCTTACCGCCCATTACGAAGTATTCCATTCTCTCGCCCTGAACTGAGAAAGCGACCTTTGAAACCGTTTCGCTCGCTACTTCAAATGTAACATTCTCGGGGTGATTTACAAATACACCGTAGTTTCTTGATGAAACGTAGAAAGGAATTGACTTGTATGTCTGCTCCGAGCAAGTACCGCCGTCATTGTTCCATACCTCTACTGTCTGACCGTTCTTTACGAATGTAGAGAACTTCTCGCCGAATCCGTAGATATTCTCGCCGACAGAGATATTGAGCATCTCTCTTATTCTTGCAGGCTCATCTGTCGAAGCGTGTGCGTAGAAACGCTCTGCCTTTGTGCCTTCCATGCGGTAGTCTGTGAGCCAGGGCTGTTCTTCAATATAAGAAGTTGTTCTCCAGCCTTCCTTGGTAAGGAGCTTACCGTCATAGAAGTACTTGATATCCCACGCGCCGCCTGCCTTGCCTATTCTTACAGAGGTCTTGTTTGAAACAAGCTCCCAGTACTCGTCCTTTTCGTTGATAACAGGCTTGAAGTTTGTGTCCTCATATAATGTGAAATCAGGACCCTTCTTTACAGCTCCCTTGTAATGCTCGATCGTTACCTTGATAGAATCAGCAAGTGTAGATGTAAATGTGATCTCGAGAACAGGACCGCCAAGAGTCATACCTCTGTTGCCTATCCACTGGTTAGTGGCATATACCGTTATCGAGTTGTCGGTAGCCTTTACCTCATAGATCTGAGTTGCATAGTTTACGTCGTAGCCCGACTTGTTCATCCAGAAACCGTCTGAATACTTCATAGATTATACCTTTCCTTTCATAAAACGGCGGTCACACTCCGCCAAAATTTACTTTTCATACGGGATCTCCCCGATTAAACCAAAGGTAATACGCCCACCGTATTCCCGATAGCCGTCCGCCCTGCCCGCACAAACCGTGCACCCGCCGAGCCGCTGTCCGAAACGCCGTGTAATCGTTTACCTGTCGTTTATTCTAACATATAAATTTGCAAAAATCAAGGGGTTTTTGAAAAAATTTTTTGTTTTTGAAAAAGTTATTTCCGCGCCCCCGCCAACCCCACCGCAATATACCGCTAAAACCGCATCATAGCACCGATTTTCGCATTCACAATCTCCCCGACGCTCCTTTACACCGCCCCACCCGCCGCCACGATCATCTTCTTTCCTGCCATCACTGCCAACATCTCCATTCCAACCATCATCAAAGGCATAAACTTTAACTCCTTTTGAATTTTTGCATATATTTTATTTAAAATATGTAAACTATGTCCTTGCACATTCCGTAAACTATGTCCTTGCACATTCTGTAAACTATGTCCTTGCACATTCTGTAAACTATGTCCTTGCGCATTCTGCAAAGTGTGATACTTCTGTTTCGCAATTTGCACTTAACCCCAAACCTCTATAAACCTCAATATCATTCAAAAAAGAAACAACACGCTCAGCCAAGCGCTAATTCTTGGCTCCCTTGCCAAAGGGAGCTGGCTTGCGGCAAGATTGACATTTATCAAATGCTTCCATTCTTCGCGACACTCGCAACACTCAAATAATACATACCTTATCTGCCGCAAGACTGAGGGATCGCCGCCAACAACCTTTCCGCTTCTGCCATCACCTCCGCTAACAATCCCTCAGTCACAGCGCCGAAAAACTCGGTTCTATATCAGCACATCTTTAACCTGATACTCGCAGCAATACCTAAAATGTTGTACTGCACTGTGACAGCTCCCTTTACACAAGTGAGCTAAAAGAAGTGATACTTCTATTTTCATGTTGTGCATAATCTAATAGTAAAAAACCGGGCAACGATTTTCCCATCGTTACCCGGTCTTATTATTAACTTTTATTCAGTAGCAATTACTTTGCCGCGGTCTTACCACTCACACTTCCGTAATTACCGTAAAGCGCCGTCTTACCGCTCATATAGTAAGCGCAAACCCTGAACTTATAAGCAGTGTTCTTAGCAAGACCCGCCTTTCTGAATGTAGTCGTATTGCCGTTTGTAATTTTAGCAACGCGCACCCACTTTCCGCCCTTGTACATTTCTACTATGTAGCCCTGCGCGGAAGCATTCTTAGTCCAGTTTACTCTGAGCGCGTCCTTAGCTTTACCTGCTATCTTAACGCCTTTCATTACAGACGGATTTGTCCTTGCTGTAACTGTAGCGCTGTAGTTACCGTAAAGCGCGGTCTTACCGCTCATCTTATAAGCCCTAACTCTGAACTTATATACAGTCGAAGCCTTAAGTCCTGCTTTTCTGAAAGTAGTCGTATTGCTATTAGTAATCTTAGCAACTCTTACCCACTTGTTACCCTGATACATCTCAACGATATATCCGTCAGCGCTTGTATTCTTAGTCCAGTTGATACGGAGAGCGTCAGCCGCTCTGCCGCTGAGCTTCACGCCTGTCATAACAGACGGATTAGTCCTTGCGGCTAACTCAGTGCTATACGCGCTGTAAACCGCAGTCTTACCACTCATCTTATACGCTCTTACTCTGAACTTGTACACAGTCGAAGCCTTAAGACCGCTTGCTCTATAGGTCGTTGTGGCATTGCTTGTTATCTTAGCAACTCTTACCCACTTATTACCCTGATACATTTCAACAATGTAACCGCTGGCGTTCACGTCCTTATTCCAGTTCACGCGGAGCGCGTCTGCGGCTCTGCCTGCGAGCTTAACGCCTGTAACCTTTGCAAGCGTGAGCTTAGCTGTGTAAGTATCCTTGTAGCTTGTTCCGCAAACTGAGCACTTGTGAAGCGTATAGCCCTTTGCTGTATATGTGGGCTTAACTACTGTATTCACATACTTGTGAGCTGTTTTTGCTATTGTCTGTGTTTCAACCTTACCGCAACCCGAGCAGGTTCTTGTCTGAGTACCCTCTGCCGTGCAGGTTGCCGCCTTGGTGATTTTCCAGTTGCCGAATGAGTGCTTGCCTGTTGCAGGTACAACTTCCTGCGCCTTGATAACCGCGTCACAAACCGAGCAGTGAATGCCCTCTGTAAGTCCAGTCTTTGTGCAGGTTGCGGCTACTGCCTTGTCAATTACTTCTGTGTGACCGAGCGCCTCTATAGTCTGTGTTTCAACCTTTTTGCAAACCGAGCAGGTTCTTGTCTTTGTACCTGTAGCCGTGCAGGTTGCCGCCTTGGTGATTTTCCAGTTGCCAAATGAGTGCTTGCCTGTCGCGGGTATAACTGTTATATCCGTCTTTGCGTCACAGCGTGTGCAGTGGTGTGACTTTGAGCCGTCATTGCACGCCGCCTCAACATCTACAGTCCACTCGTCGGAATAATCATGTAGTCTTACCGGCACATCAACGTCAATTTCGGTCGAACAAGCTATCTGCACGTTCTTGTTCACAAACTCGGCAGTGTTAAGTACAAGCTTGCCGTCAAGTGCCGTTATAGTCTGCTTTCCTGTACCGCTGAATATGAATTTTGTGCCATATGAATATAAGCCGCAATTTGTATATTGATTGTTACCATAACAGTAATAATCATTCAGATTTCCTTTGATTTCTATTGTGCCGAGTCCTAGTTTACTGCTATAGGCGCAATAGTCATAATACGTATTGAAATCACCGTCTACCGTTACCTTATCAACAGCGTTTTCCATAGACAGATATCCGCCGGTGTAGCTTGTTGTTCCATTATCATTCTTCACAGGAATATATGCATCATAGTTTCCTGTTATATAAAGCTCACCGCCGTTTAATGAAAGTCCGTTCCAAAGCTTCAGGTCTCCGTTCACAGTCAGCTTATGACCATTTATATCTATATATTTTATACAAAGATTACCGGTTACGGTTTCATCCTTTTCTATATGGCACGACATTTTTGTATTATCAAATTCTATCGAACCTGTAGTATCCTTGTTGACAAATTCAACATTTTCAAAATAGATATATCCGTCATTTGCCGTTATAGTCTGTTTACCTGTACCGCTAAAGATAAACTTAGTGCCATCGGAATATAAGCCGTAATAATTTGCACTATCAATATAATAACGATCATTAAGATTTCCTTTAATTTCTATTGAGCCAAGCTTCAAGTAGCCATCATAATAAGAATAGTAATCATTATATGTGTTAAAATCACCGTCAACCGTCACTTTATCATTGACGTTATTCATATACAAAAAACCACCGGTGTAACTTGTTGTTCCGTCAGCATTCTTAACAGGAATATATGCATCATAATTTCCTGTTATATAAAGTTCGCCGCCACCTAATGAAAGTCTGTTCCAAAGCTTCAGGTCTCCGTTCACAGTCAGCTTATGACCATTTATATCTATATCTTCTATACAAAGATTACCGGTTACGGTTTCGTCCTTTTCTATATGGCACGACATTTTTGTATTATCAAATTCTATCGAACCTGTAGTATCCTTGTTGACAAATTCAACATTTTTAAAATAAATATATCCGTCTTTTGCCGTTATAGTCTGCTTTCCTGTACCGCTGAATATGAATTTTGTGCCATATGAATATAAGCCGTAGGAAGAACCGCCGTCATAATAATCATTAAGATCACCTTTAATTTCTATCGTACCAAAGTCCAAACTACTACTATTGCTATATGTATTGAAGTTGCCGTCAACAGTCACTTTATCATTGACGTTAATCATATACAAAAAACCGCCACTACTGTATGTTACTTTTCCGTCTGCATCTGTTGTTGAATTGTAAGCATTATAATCACCCTTAATTATAAGCTCTCCGCCATCAACATTTATACTTCCACCCTCAAGTATAAGATCACCGTTTATGGTAAGAGTATGACCGTTAAGGTCTATTGTGCCGTTGCTGTGATAAAGATTATTTGAAATAGTAAGATCATCATTAAGTGTATAGTTCTCATCTGGCAGTCCGCATGCCTGTATACTGAGTCTTTCAATTTCTTCATCATTTTGCTTTATTTCTTCATCACTCGGTAAGGTGTATAGATCTGTTACCGTGAAGTAGCTGCTGATGTCGCTTGTGTATTTAGAATTGATAAACGCATTATACGCCGACTTCTGAAGAGAAGAAAAGCTTGCATAAGTATCAAGCTTCAATGAAGTCATATTATTTTTAAATTCTTCATACTCTTTATCCCTGCCTGAAGCCCATGCGAATAAAACGCCGACAACACTGTCCTCGTATATCGCCTTCATATATTTTTCGGAATATGTAACGCCTTTATACATAATGTTTTCGTATAAGCTGAATGCTGAGAAAAAGCTGTCTGCATCATTTGCCCATGCAAGTGACAATCTGACAAGGTTTTCTATATCGTACAGTGCGTCCATCTGATAATATGCCGCCAGCATATCCTCAGTGCCAAACAGCGCATTAGCATACATTTTTCCCGCAGACTGAGCAAGAGTAATAGCCGCTCCCGTAAGACCCATTGCATTGACAATTTCTTTCTGCACTGCACCCAAAGCCACTTTCAGACCCTATTCGGCTACAGTTCCGCCGGCAAAAAGTGTTACCATGTTGACTTTGCTCATAGATTGATTGCATAAGTCACGCACTGTGAGAAGTGCCGCCTTAAGTGCAGGATTATTATCATCGCACCTGTTGTACATATCCTGCATTGTATCGCCGTAACCGGTCATAAGGTCATATATGACCTGCGCCTGACTCAGCTTGTACAGCAGATCATCAAGGTTTTTAGCCTGCTCAATAAGATCCTTAAAGTTGCTGACAGTACTCAGAAAGCCTTGTATTGAACTTATTTCAGAAAGCACATTTTTGATTTCATCTGCTTCCGAAGGGTTAAGTTCCATGTAAAGATTGTTATATTTTTCGTTATAATTCATAATAGCCTTTACAGTAGACACATGGCTCGCATCTGATACGTCCTTGACCTTGCCTAAAAAATCCTTATCCTGTGTACATTCTGAAAGCAGATCCATAAGTATACCCAGATAATACTTATACTGTTTGCTTTGTGTAACAGTTAAAGTAACATCCTTAAGGTCAAAGGTCGCGATCTTCCACGCTACCAGATCAGCCTGAAACAAGGTGTTTCTTCCAAGACTTTCAACATACTCTCTGTACGGTGAATATGTCTTGTTGACAAGTGTGTAATACGATGAAGATTCCTTCATGTAATCCATCATGAATTTTCTGCAGTCATCAGAATATCCGCTGTACCTGTCCGCACCCGCCGAAATAACGAACTGCATGGCCGTCACCAGCAGTATAAGTACAGACAGTATGCCTGCTGCCATTGCAAGCAATCTGCCGCGACGCTTTGTATTTACCGCACACGCGGTACTTACAGCATCGTCCGTTGTGAACAATTGTTGTTTCATATAACGCTCTCCTTTAGATAAAAATTTAAACATAAAAAGGCATACCCCACCCCTCGTGGACTATGCCTCAATTACCATATTGAATTTTACGCAGAGATATTGTGCATTACTTACAGCGGAACTTTCAGAGTGCTCCTCTTGCTTACATAAATTGGTGTTTAATGTCTTGCACATATCTCTCACCTTTACATTTCATCAGCCTTAACTTTATGCTTTCGATAGTATAAGTATATCACCTATACCACTTATTGTCAAGTATTACACGATATTACTTCCCGCCGAACACAAACACCGCCAATATAATGATCGCAAGCGACCCGATACATATGATCCAGTTACGGTTGTATGTCCTGTTCATCTTCTTTTCATGCTCAATTCGTTCCATGCGTTTTTTGAGCTTGTAATCAGGCTCTCGTTTCATAAATTTTCCTTTCTGAATTTAAATTATATAATCATTACGTTTATCGATAGATATTGTATACTATGATATTATATGTATATCATAAAATATCAAAGCATAATTTCACTGCAAATTTTACGTGCTTATTCGCATCGACTTTGTTTACAGTAATTGGATACCGGCGTGCTTTTCGGATAGCCCGCATATTTGCGACCTGTTTTTTATCTGTTATACCAAAACTGTACCAAAATGAACCACCGGTTCGTACCATATATTACATTTGTTTGATCTTCTCAATAATATGCGTCATCGGGTCATCATTATTTGAGCCGATTATGATATCAGCCGCCGCCTTTACATCGTCATGCGCATTGCTTACGGCAACGCCCAGATCCGCACTGCGAACCATTTCAGCGTCATTCGGGTAGTCGCCCGCCGCAACAGTGAACCTGCCCTCGCTGCCTGTCACCCTCAGTAACTGCTTGTATCCGTATGCCTTGCTCACTCCCTCGGGCAACAGCTCGTAGAAGAACGGCGCGGAAAGCACCCTGTTCGTCCCCTCTGCGCAGTGCTCGTCTATGAACCTCGCAAGCTCCGGCATCTTGTCCTCCGGGTACGCGAACAGCACCTTAAGCCAGCCCTCATGCGGGATATCGTCAACACTGCATACATCGCCGTGCACATTCTCAAGCGCCATATGCGCCCTCTCGACATCGTTCAGCGCAGGGACGTATACCGTGTGCTTGTGTAGCACCTCTATCCCCACATCGGGGAACCGCTCCATAACAAGCCTTATGTAATCCCTTGCCTTCTGCGTGACCTCGCACTGCCACAGGAACTCTTCCTTGTCAAAATCGTACACCGCCGAGCCGTTGAAGATGACCGCAGGTATCCTCAGCTTAAGCTTTTCCGCTATCGGCTTCGCCATAGAATAGCCTCTGCCGGTAGCTATCGTGAACATTCCGCCCTTGCCGCAAAAGTCATTTATCGCCTCCATATCGCGCGGCGAGATCTCTTTCTTATCATTAAGCAGTGTACCGTCAAGGTCGCTCATTATAATTACATTTGAGAAATCCATAGTCTTCTTTTCCTTTGTTTATGCCGTTTTATATCTCTGTCTTCTGTGTTTCAAGGTTCTTCAGCAGCTTCTGAAAATAGTCGGGAAGCTCACTGTCAAATTCCATATACTGTCCGTTCGGGTGGACAAATCCTATCTTCTTTGCGTGAAGGCACTGACCGCACAGCCACTTCGGACTGCCGTTTCCGTACACCTCATCACCTGTCACCGGGTGACCTATATACGCCATATGGACCCTTATCTGATGCGTTCTTCCGGTTTCAAGCCGCAGTCTTACAAGCGTATTGTTCCTGTAAGTCTGCTCAACAAAGTAATGCGTTACCGCTTCCCGGGAGTTCTCGTTCGTGACGCACATCTTCTTGCGGTCTGTCTTATGCCTGCCTATCGGGGCGTTGACCGTACCGTCCTCTTTGATAACGCCCTGCACCACTGCCATATATTCTCTTGTGAAGCTGTGCACCTTTATCTGCGCGGCAATCACATTATGCGCCGTGTCATTCTTGGCAACGATCAGCAGACCGCTTGTATCCCTGTCTATCCTGTGCACTATCCCGGGGCGGATGACCCCGTTTATCCCGGAAAGGCTGTCACCGCAGTGATACATAAGCGCGTTGACAAGCGTTCCGCTGTAGTGCCCCGGCGCAGGGTGCACCACCATACCCTTGGGCTTGTTGACTACAAGCAGATCATTATCCTCATAGACAATGTCAAGCGGTATGTTTTCCGGAAGAATGTCGGCAGGCTGTGCCTCGGGCACATCAAGCGTTATAACATCTCCCGCTTTCAGCTTAAGGTTCTTGGCGGCATTTTTCCCGTTTACAAGACAGCAGCCCTGCTCAATAAGAGCGGCGGCTGCTGATCGGGTTATTCCTGTATCCTGCTGTGCAAGAAATTTGTCTGTTCTTTCGCCGCCTGTTTCACAGGTAAATTCGTAATGCAATATTACCCTCCGTAGCGGTGTTATTTTTCCTCACTTACCGTTTCTGCTTTTGTCACGGCAGTGTCCTGTTCCTTGTTATCATCGGCATTCTCATTCTTCTTTGCCGATCTCTTGTTTTTCTGTTCTTTTATCTCATCAATTACAACGAATAAGAGCAATCCTATCGCACCGAGTACGGCGCATATATCCGCCACATTGAACACGGCAAAGTTGATTATCCTTACATCGATAAAGTCAACTACCTCGCCTCTTATCACTCTGTCGATAAGGTTTCCGAGTCCGCCCGCAACAATGAGCGACATAGACCATATATAGGTAGGGCGCTTGACCCTTCTTGATATCATCAGATAAAGCATAGCGACAATTATTATCGCGGTGAATATCACAAGAAACATCTGCTTGCCTTCAAGTATGCTGAAAGCAGCGCCCGGATTTCTCTCATATGTGATATTCAGTACATTTGTATCTCCGAATGATATTATCGGTATCGACTGATGAAGTTCCATATTCTTATCGACCAGTATCTTAGTAAGCTGATCCAGTCCGATAAGTCCTGCGGCTGCCGCAAGAGCGATATATAGCATTTATTCTTAGTTCCTTTCGTTGTCAGACGTAAATTCGTATGTATTTTACTTGTTCTTTCCAAATTCAAGCTCTGCCGTGGGTGCTTTCTTATCGTCCTTTTCGTTCTTCAGATTGAAAAGCACAGAATCACCCTTTGCCTTGTCCTCTTCGGGCTTTTTCACTTCTGCCTTGACCTCAGCCGGCTTTTCTTCCGTCTTGACAGCCGCCTTTACAGGCTCCGGCTTCTTCTCGGCAGGCTTTGCGGGTTCAGGCTTGCTCTGGGGTGCGGGCTTCTTTGCGAATGCGCTGTCCTCGGGCTTTCTTGCTTCAACCTCTTTTACCGTGTTGATAACAAACTCGTTTTCGCAAGCCTTGGGCATATTCCTGATATTCTCGATATGAACGCTGTATGCGGCAAGGATCTTGGTCGTGTAATCCTGAACTTCTTTTCTGGTGCGCTGGAGAACGATCTGTTCTCTTTCTGTCTGCTGCATCATTATTGTATGGATCTCGTCAGCCTTTGCATTTGCTTCGTCAACGATCTGCTTTGCCTTTGCATTTGCGTCCGCAAGATTTTTTTCTGAAATTTCCTTCTTCTTTGCGGCAAGCGCATCTGCGTCCTTGATAGTCTTGTCTGCCTTTTCCTTGGCTTCCTTTCTTATCTTCTCGGCATCTTCCTTAGCCTCATTGACTACCGCGATACCCTGCTTTTTGGCAATGAGAAGAGCATCTCTGAGTGCGTCCTCATCCTTGCGGTACTCTCTGATCTTTTCTGCAAGAACCTCAAGCTTCTTCTCAAGCTCCTCGTTCTCATTCTGCATCTTCTTGTATTCGATGGATACGTCCTTCAGAAATGTATCTACCTCTGCGGCATCATAGCCGCCGCGCTTTACTGTGTCAAATTCCTTTGATACTATATCCTTAGCATTCACGGAAAAATTCCTCCTAAATGTATTTTTTCACTGTTATGTGTATATTACCTTTTCTGCCTGTGCCGCCGATATTTTCAAAGCGGAACTTGCCTTTTCCTCTCACGGAAAAGATATCACCCTCGCAAAGCTGTTTTGATACATCGGTGCAAACCGTGCCGTTCAGCTGTACAAGCTGCGGCATAATATACCTTTCGACTGCCGCCGTGCGCGATGTACCCGTCACGCTCCTTACAATGTTGTCAAGACGCAGCGATGCCACCGACAGCGAAAGCTCTTCGTACTTCCTTTCGGGTAAGGTAAAACCTGCTTTGATATCGGTATTTATCTTTACTCCGACCCTGCCGATCTTCGTCAGGTTGTCCGAAATCAGCGGAGCTATTTTCTCATACACAAATACCGCCGCCGCGCCTTCCGTAACGAAAATATCGCCTACCGTATCACGCTCTATGCCCAGTGCCATAAGCGAGCCCAGCACATCGCGGTGAGTTATCGTATCCTCACGGCGATAAGTAAGTGTGACCGCCTTTATCGGGAACATCTCCGCCACCTCGGCATCATACCCGCATACCTTGTCGGTATCAAAATAAAACGCAGGAAAAAGTCCAAGACAACACCTGAGCGGCTCGCAGTTTTCCGCACCGCCGCAGAACACTGCGGTAATGTCTTTCGGAAAACCGATCCCCTGTACCTGAGCAAGCTCGCTTTCGGACAAAAAGCGGGAAAAATACGGTCGGGAATTGCTTATGCAATCCCTCGCCGCATTCAAAAGGTCTTTAGTCAGATCCTGTTCAGCCATCTCAGCCTATTTCGTCAAAGATGTCCTCGCCTGAAATATTGCTTATCTCATCAATGAACTCGCCCGAAATATCAACGTTATAAGGAGCGAGTACATATGTAGTTTCGCCTATTCTTCTTATCTCACCGCCCGTGATATAGCTCACACCACCGAGGAAATCGATAAGACGGTTTGCTGTATCCTTGTTTGTGTTGTTGAACATAAGGATAACTGTTGTCTTGTTCTTGTACAGCTCTGCTATCTCACCTGCATCGCTGAACTTCTTGGGTCTGTTTACAACAAGGTGCAGTGTTGTGCTTGCATTGTAAGTATAGATCTTGCTTGAATTTGAAGACTGTCCCGAACTGCGTGCGGGAGCTTCGGGCATTTCCTGCTTTTCGGGCTCTGCTGTGTAATCGTCCTCTTCATCGGGACTGCCCCACTTCTTAAATGAATTTTTGAATGACTCGAATGCGCTCATTGTTCTTACCTCCGTTTTTTGTTCATATAGAATAATTCCTGTAGCCAAACAGACCGCTGCCTATCCTGACTATTGTTGAGCCGTACTTTACGGCTGATACATAATCCCCCGACATACCCATTGACAGCGTGTCGATGCCGGACAGGAAAGAATATTTCTGTTTTGCGTTTTCAAAAAGCTCCTGCATAGCCGCAAAATACTTTTCGTCGCCCCCTGCGGGCGGAATGGTCATAAGTCCTCTGATGCGGACGTTTTCAAGCTCCGATACGACTTTTGCCGTTTCGATAAGCTCTGCGGGCGCTACACCGCCTTTTGACAGCTCGCCGCCTATATTGACCTCAAGTAATATATCCGTATTCAGTCCGTGCTGAGCCGCCCTGCGGTTTATCTCAGCCGCAAGGTCTGCACTGTCGACCGAATGTATCATACTCACCTTATCAATTATATACTTTACTTTGTTTTTTTGCAAGCCCCCAATGAAGTGAATTTCGGATTTTTCCGAATAATTTTCGTATTTTCCGAGAAATTCCTGTACACGGTTCTCGCCGAGCAGGTCTATACCAAGGCTCTCTGCATAATTTATCTTCTCACACGGTATCGTTTTAGTAACCGCCATAATGCGTACTTTATCGATGCGGTTTGCCTTATCCATAGCCTCTGCCACGTTCTGCTTTACAGCCTCATAGTTCAGCCTTATGTCATCAAGTGTGGTTTCTTCGGCGGATTTAGAGGTTCTTTCCGTCATAAAGATCCTTCCCTTCAACTATAACGTTGTCATAAAGCGACAGATAGCCGCTCTTATCTGTTGTATCACGGACAATAACATAATCCTCGGTTGAATAAATGCGCTCTATCTTTACAAACTGTGCTTGTGTGCCGCTCTTGATATACACACCGATATTGTTATCCTTATCGAAGTGTATCGCCGATGAAGCTATGCGTATGCCGTTATAGCTGTCAACAAGCAGCTTGAAACGCCCTACGCGTGATGACGCAATAGTAGAATTGAGATCGTCTGCCGAAAATACCGCTACATAATCATCGCCGTATTTCTCGACATTCTCAACCTTAGCGGTTATCTCCGACTGGTCTGCGCCTACGATGATCTTCACATTTGTATTTTCGGTAAGCACGGCGGCCTGTCCTTCTGTAAAGGTAGCCGCAAGCTTCCACTTGTAGTCCTCGATCATCTTACCGATAATATCGCCCGATGCCGATGCTGTCTTCGGCGTTTTTACCGCTTCGGCGATCTCGGCGGGAGTGATCGTATCGATATTGTCATAGGTTATCTTGCTTTCATATCCGTCGATACTGCTTACAAAATAACCTGTTTCCTCAGACAATACGCTGACAGGCTCTGCCGATTTCCTCGATTCAAGCGTTTTTATTTTTGCGTTCAGCGCCGATATCACCGAAGAATAATCCGACACCTTGCCCTTTACCATATCGCGCTTACTCTGAAGATTGAGAAGCTCATACTTTATATCGGCAACCGCAGAATAATCTCCGTTATTTATCGCCTGTATAAGCTTGCTGTGCTTTTCGGTTATAAGCTTGTCAAATGCTTCGATCTGTGAGTTATCCGTGCCTGCAAGGCTCTGTGCATCGGTAAGGGTATCTATCCTTTTCTGCAGATTTGTGATATCGGCAGTAAGTGTGATATCGGAAGCCGAGCTGTAGGTATTTGCGATCACACTGTTCTTTCCGACCTTTGATCCGTCCTCGTGCGCATACTGTATGATACCGTTTGTTTTGCGGCTTACTGTGTGCTCATTTCTGGCAAACACGCCATAGAACTCTATAGTATCCTGAGAATCATATCTCAGTGCGACTTCGGTCCTGTATGAATGCTCACCGCCGACAAAGAACTGGCTCACGACCGTTACCAGCAGGAAAATAGCAAGCACGACAGTTATGAGCTTTGTCGTTAATGTCCTGTCCATATATCCTTATTCTTTGACTTCAGTATCGCTGTCGCCCTTGTCAAATGCATCAAGGATCGATACGGCCCTGAGCGGTGTTATTGTCGAGATGGCGTGCTTGTATATCAGGTTCTGTTTTCCGTCTGTATCAAGGATAACAGTGTAGTTGTCAAATCCTCTTACAAGTCCCTTGAACTGAAAACCGTTCGTGATGTAGATAGTTACAGGTATCTTCTCTTTTCTTGCCTGATTTAAAAATACGTCCTGTAAATTGAGTTCCTTTGCCATTTTGATTACGTCCTTTCTTTTCTCCGCCGCGGCGGAACATAAAATAAAATAAAATCATAACTGCTTTTTCCGCAAAAGCGGCAGCCGCAGATAGCTTAACTAATATTGTAACACATTTTGATGGAAAATTCCATAACTTTATGATAGTTTGACAAGATTTTTTTGACAGGTGAGAATTTCACTTCAAATTATCATACGAATACTGCTTAGTCAAATCAGTTATCCTGTCTTTATCCCAGAAGTCGTTTTCCCATAGCCTATATGTACCTAACTTCTTGCTGAATATCCTAAAAGGAGTAACGGTATTATCATATACATTACAGATGTCACACACTTTTATAACTTTCGGCAATAATTCAAGAGCTTTATTATATCGGCTTCTGACTTTGTCCTCTGGAACATCATGACCACCCGACATAAAACGCTGATGAACACGCATTACATTAATATCAGCCGAAGTTGTAAGTATATAATAGCATTTAATAAAATAGCCTTTCTGTTTTGCTTTTGTAAGCAATTCAAGATTTCGTTCTGTTGAAAGCACAGTTTCGAACGTAAAATCTTTGTTCTTCTCAAGAAGATCATAACGAATATCAGCAGCTTTTACTGCGGCATCCATATCCGAACAGTGCAATGCTTTTTTAATTTCATCTGCATTTATATATTCGCCTGAAATTTCAGCAAGAGAAGTAACCGATGATTTGCCGGAACCGTTTGGTCCGGCAAACACTATAATCATAGGCTTGCGTTCTTTCATTATATCCATTCTCATTTACCTACGTTGTATTCTCTGTGTCCATCCGGGTACAACAGATACGGTGCTTTTTTCTCAATGTCGTATTCGCAGGTAGGTTTCCCTTTAGCCCTTGAAATTTCTTTTGCTATTTCGACAGCCTTTACAAAACGCTTATCAACCTCTTTTTCCGGAATGCCCATTTCTTCATCAAAATCAAGATTATTCTTATCAGCTAACATCAAAACACCTCATCTCTTAGAAATAGTAATTATTTTTACCGCCTCGTCAACAATCTGCGAAAAGCTCTTATCCCTATCTGCCTTGATATAATGTATCCTGTCGTCACGGCGAAACCATGTAAGCTGGCGCTTTGCGTACTTTCTTGTTTCCTGCTTCAATCGCTCCACACAAGGCTCAAGCTCGCTTTCACCCTTAAGATACGGCATAAGCTCCTTGTAGCCTATCGCCTGCGCCGCAGTGGGATAATCCGACTGCTTCATAAACTGCCTTGCCTCGTCAATAAGTCCCTCGGCAAGCATTATGTCAACACGTCTGTTTATGCGGTCGTACAGCGTTTCCCTGTCGTAATCGAGCTGTATCATACACGGATCATACGGTGAGGGCGAAAGCCTTGAAAGCCGCTGCTGCTCACTCATCGTCTTACCTGTGGCCTTATGGACCTCAAGCGCTCTTATTATCCTGTTGAGATTGTTTTCGTGAAGTTTTGCCGCTGTATCGGGGTCGATCTCACGGAGCATTCGGAGCAGATATCCGTTGCCCTTTTCCTGTGCCAGCAACCGCAGTTCATCGCGATATTCGTAATCGCTCTCGGTTTCCTCAAAGCTGAGATTATCGATAAGCGAGCTTATATAAAGCCCTGTGCCTCCGACTACTATCGGAAGCTTTCCCCTTGATGCTATATCTGTTATCCTTTCATGCGCCATTTTAACATAATCGGCGACCGAAAAGCTGTCGTGCGGGTCGAGAAAATCCATAAGGTAATGCGGGATACCTTGCTTTTCCTGCGCTGTGGGCTTTGCGGTGGCAATATCCATGCCCTTATATATCTGCATGGAATCTGCGGAGATTATCTCGCCCGAAAGGCGCTTTGCAAGCTCTACAGAAAGGGCTGTCTTGCCTGACGCGGTAGGCCCGCATACCACTACGATAAACTGTTTATCCATAACTCAACTCCTGTTGAAGAAGTGTTCTATCTTATATTTTGAAAGCGATGTCATAACTGGTCTGCCGTGCGGGCAGAAGCGGATAGTCTTGTCATTTATAACTCTTTCGGCAAGCGCCTGAAGCTCGACTATATCTGTCTTGTCGTGCGCCTTTATTGCCGACTTGCAAGCCATTGTATGGAGCATATCGTCAAAAAGTGCGCCTTTCTGTTCTGTAGCGGCATTCATAAGCCTGCGGGCAACATCAGTCACGATCTCGGTGGGAGAACAGCTTATAACGGACGGCATCGCAGTTATCTGCACAATGCAGTCATCACAGAAGACAAGCTCTATTCCGCTTTGCTCGACATACTCATAATACTCATGCAAAGCCTCATACTCTGCGGCGGAAAGCTTAAGCTCGGTCTTGTCGATGAGAAGCTGTGAGGTGGTGATAAACTCCTCTTTCAGCTTTTCAAACCTTATACGTTCGTGTGCGGCGTGCTTGTCTATTATTATAAGCTCCTCGCCGACCTCGCATAATATATAAGTCCTTAAAAATTCGCCGATCACACGGATGTTGACTTTTTCAGGTGTAGGTTCATCAATCTTTTCAACCCGCACCGGCTGAGTATTTATGAATTTGAAGCCGTCGTCCTTTATTGGAGGAGCTTCACGCAGTGGGATATCATCGGTGCTTTCCGCACAGATGCTGCCGATATCATCATCGTCCACCGCTACTACTACCTTGCCGCTTACAGCCGTGAATGCGGGAACTGTCGGCGGTTCTTCGGGAAGCGGGATATCATATGCTTCCTGAGGTTTTTCAGCCCTTGAGATATAATCCGTGTGACTGCTGTGAAGCGACACGGATCTGACCTGCGCAGAGCCGTATATTGTTTTTGCTTTTACAGGCTCGGAAATTTCTTCCGGCTTTGCCGTTTCCGCCGGGCATTCGTTGTTCACCGGCGCAGGTGTTACCGGGATATGCGGAAGTGTCTGCTGTTCACGCTTTATTATCTCAGGATTGCTTTTGAAATAATCGCCCGCATTGTCGTATTTCTTCGGTTTTTCAAGCTCTATCTGCCGTCTGTCGTCCGCGGCGTTTACAAGCGCGTTTTTAACTGCGAAATACACTGCGTCAAATACCGGCTTTTCATACGCAAAGCGTATCTCGGTCTTTGCCGGGTGCACATTGACATCGACCGTATCCGGTGCGAGTGTTATCTCAAGTATGCAGGCAGGAAATTTTCCGACCATCATACTGTTGCGGTAAGCCTCTTCAAGCGCCGCCATACAGGTGGTGCTCTTTATGTATCTTGTGTTGACAAAGAACGTCTGCATACTTCTGCTGTTGCGGCAGAAAAGCGGCGATGAAGCATAGCCGCTGACATCTATGCCGTTAAGTGAAAAATCGACCGGGATAAGGCTGTCGGCAAACTGTCTGCCGAACACCGCCTTTGCCGCCGATAAGAGCGAGCCGTCACCCGATGTCATTCTGACGCTCTTGTTATCTCTTATGAACTTAAAGGAGATATCGGGGTGGGACAGTGCAAGCCTGTCAACCGTTGCCGCTATAAAGTTACCCTCGGATATGTCTTTTTTCAGAAATTTAAGTCGTGCGGGAGTGTTATAGAAAAGCTCCTTTATCATGATCGTTGTTCCGACAGGACAACCGCAGCATTCGTGTTCCTTTTCCTCACTGCCCTCAATAACGTATCGACCGCCAAGCTCGTCCTCTGCCCTGCGCGACATCATCTCTATCTTAGCCACTGCCGCAACAGACGCTAACGCTTCACCGCGAAAGCCCATTGTCATTATACCTGTAAGATCGTCGCCTGTGCGTATCTTGCTTGTTGCATGGCGCAGAAAGGCTGTCGGCATCTGCTCGTATGCTATGCCGCAACCGTCGTCCGTTATACGCATATAGCTGATACCACCGTGTTTTATCTCAACGGTGATATGCCGCGCACCTGCGTCTATTGAATTTTCCACAAGCTCCTTTATTACGGAGGACGGGCGTTCGATGACCTCTCCTGCCGCAATAAGCTCCGCTACACTTTTATCAAGCAGTCTTATCTCGGGCATTGCTCTTCCTTTTCTTTAAAATTATAACATTGCTTTGAGTTCTTCGAGCTTTGCGTAAGCCTCTCTCGGGGTCATATCGTCAAGATCGAGATTTTTTATCTCGGTTATGACATTCTGTCTGCCTGTCGCCTCAAAGTCTATCTGGCTTTCGGACTCCTCCTCGGCTCTCAGCTCAAGCTCACGCTGTATCTTCGGTGCTCTTTCAAGCTCGGCTAAAAGCTGTTTTGCTCTGTCGGTGACCTTCTTCGGAAGTCCGGCAAGACGTGCGACCTCTATACCGTAGCTGTCGTCCGTTCCGCCCTCGACTATCTTATGCAGGAACTTTATATCCTCACCGCTGCGCTTTACCTTTACGCTGTAGTTACGCACACCGTCAAGCTCGTTTTCAAGCGAAATAAGCTCGTGATAGTGCGTCGCGAAAAGCGTTTTACAGCCGATAGCCTTTGAGCTTATGTACTCGGCTACCGCCTTTGCTATTGATACACCGTCATAGGTCGATGTTCCTCTGCCGATCTCGTCAAGGATAACAAGCGATCGTTTTGTCGCTTCATTAAGGATAGTTGCGACCTCAGTCATTTCAACCATAAAGGTCGACTGACCCGCGGACAGATCATCACTTGCACCGACGCGGGTGAATATCCTGTCAACGACACCGAGCCTTGCATAGCTTGCCGGTACAAAGCAGCCTATCTGTGCCATAAGCACTATCACGGCTACCTGTCGCATAAACGTGGATTTACCCGACATATTAGGTCCTGTGATTATCATCAGGCGGTTGCTTTTAACATCAAGGTAAACGTCGTTCGGGGTGAAAAGTATCTCGTTGACCATCTTCTCGACAACGGGGTGTCTTCCGTCCTTTATCTCTATTATGCTGTCATTTGCCATCATCGGACGGCAGTAGTTGTTTTCTATAGATACAACGGCGTAACTGCACAGCACGTCAAGCGCCGCAACAGATTCGGCTGTCTGCTGGATAAGATCGAGCCGCTGTGCGATAAAATCGCGCACCTCGGCAAATATCGCCGCTTCAAGTGCAAGTATCTTATCATTTGCGCCGAGTATCTCGTTTTCTATCTTCTTAAGCTCATCGGTGATGTATCTCTCGCCGTTTGTGAGCGTCTGCTTTCTTACATATCTGTCGGGCACCATCGACACGTTGCCCTTTGATACCTCTATATAATAGCCGAACACACGGTTATAGCCTACACGCAGATTTTTTATGCCTGTGGCTTCTTTTTCCCGCTGTTCTATCTGTGCAAGCAAGTCCTTACCTCCGCCCGTGATATTTCTCAGGCGGTCAAGCTCCTCGTTGAAGCCGCTCTTTATATATCCGCCGTCCTTCATAAGCGCTGGCGGTTCGTCTGCTATCGCCCTTTCGACTAAATCTGCAATATCATCAAGCGGGCTTATCTTCTTATCAAGGCTCTTTGTAAGCTGTGTGCTTATCTGTGACAGGTCGCTTTTAAGCTGTGGGAGTATCCTGCAGGTAGCTCCCAGTGCCTTTACGTCCTTTGCGTTTGCTGCCTTGTATATAATCCTTGTCATAAGACGTTCAAGGTCATAGACCTTTGCAAGGTCGGTCTTTATATCATACAGTGCCGCAGAATTGTTGATGAGCGCTTCTACAGCATCGTGTCTGCGTATGATAGCCGCCGTATCTGTAAGCGGCTGCTCTATGCACTGCCTTAGCTTTCTTCTGCCCATTGATGTATCGGTCTTATCAAGCACCCACAGAAGCGAGCCTTTCTTTTCACCGCTTCTCATAGTAGAAGTCAGCTCAAGGTTTCTTCTTGTGGCAAGTCCCAGCTGCATAAATTCGCCGCTGCTGTGTACGTTAAGCTTTACGAAACGTTTTGCTCCGCTTCTTTGCGCCTTATACAAATAGCGTAGCAAAGCGCATAAAGCCCTTAATGCATTATCCTTTCCGGCAAGACCTATTTCATCTGCCGTGCCGCCGAACTGCGCGGTTATCTCCGAAACATCGTCTATTGAAAATTCCTCGTTGTCAAGCTGTTCCGCAGAGCATTTTCCATAGCGGTTTCTTATAAATGTATATGCCTGCTTACGGTTTAAAAACTCCGCATTGAACAGCAGCTCAACGGGGGTGTACTGTGAAAACTGTGCGATTATATCCTCATCGGTCTTGTTTGAATTAGCCTTTTCGACTGCGTGTACTTCACCCGTCGAGATATCGGCAAACACCATACCTATGCCGTTTTCTCCGACATAGATACACGAAATATAGTTGTTAGCGCCGTCCTCAAGCATAGACGCTTCTATTACAGTACCTGCGCTTACAAGCCTTACTATATCGCGCTCCACAAGACCCTTTGCCAGTGCGGGGTCGGTTGTCTGCTCGCAGATAGCCACCTTGAAGCCCTTATCTATCAGCTTCTTTATGTAACCCTCGGCGGAATGATGCGGTACGCCGCACATAGGCGTACCTGCTCTTGATGTAAGCGTCAGCTCAAGCTCCTTTGACGCTACCATTGCGTCCTCGTTGAACATTTCATAGAAATCGCCCAGACGGTAGAATAATATATAATCCTTGTAATTTGCCTTGATCTCAGCGTACTGCTGCATCATAGGCGTGAGCTTTTCTCCACTGTTTCCGGCTTTCAAGAGCTTCATTCCTTTCGGGTTTATTGATTGAATTTACGATGCTGTACTGATTAGTGGCAGCCTCCGCAGGTCGAGCATGAACCTGAGCAGCCGCCTGTCTGAACCTCGCAGGTGTCGGGATCTTCGCCGTCACAGCACAGTGCAATAATGCCGTTTACTTCCTGTAAAAGCTTGTCCATATCAGCCTTTGCCATCGTGAAATCAGCCATATGCTCATTCTGCATTACGAGAGTGTATAATCTCTGCATTTCCTTGTTCTGTGTGTCGAGCTTTTCCTTGTTCTGCTCTTCCTTTGACTTGCTCATTTCGAGCGCAACATTCTGACGTGCGAGATTAAATTCGCCGATAAGCTCCTGAAGCTCCATATCAGCATCATTTGCCTTCATTGCCTCGTTATAACGTACATAACGCTCGTCTGCCTGTATAGCCTTGCCGAGCTCTCTTGCTGCTTTGATCGCATCCATTTTATTTTTCCTTTCTTTCCGCTTTTGCGGCTGTTAAAAATATATATCTGACGGGGATTCCCGACCGATTGCAAAATTTCAGTCATTAACGCTTACAAGCTCGCCTGTGACTGCCCAGGGCAGAGCCTTTTGTATTCTTACCGTGACGTACTTTCCGACCATATCCTTACTGCCGTTGAAATCGACTATCACGCCGTGGCGCGAATGACCTGTCATAAGTCCGTCTGCAGTTCTGCCGATGCCCTCGCACAGAACCTCGACCTCATCGCCGACAAAGCGTTCATAAGCCTTTTCGCCGATAGAATTCTGCACATCAAGCAGCTCCCTGAACCACTTACCCTTGTCCTCATCGCTTACAGGATCGGGCATAGCCGCCGCCTTTGTGCCCTCACGCTTACTGTAGATAAAGGTGTATGCGGAATCATAGCGCACCTTCTTCATAAGCTCCACAGTGCCGAGAAAATCCTCGTAAGTTTCGCCGGGGAAGCCTACTATAATATCTGTAGTCAGCGCTACCTTCGGTATGCGTTTTTTTGCATATTCTATAAGCTCCAGATAATGTGCCGTGTCATAGTGGCGGTTCATTTCCTTTAAAATTCTGTCGCTTCCGCACTGTACGGGCAGGTGCAGATGATATGATATATGCCTGCTGTCTGCGATCGTATCAATAAGCTCATGTGTGCAGTCCTTGGGGTGAGAGGTCATAAAGCTGAGCTTATATTTTCCGGGTATCTTATCAAGCTCGGAAAGCAGCTTTGCAAAGCCGAAATCATATTCCTTGCCGTAAGAATTTACATTCTGTCCGAGCAGTAGTATTTCCTTGTATCCGTCATTTATAAGTCCTTTGACCTCGGCTATGACCTCTTCGGGTCTGCGCGAACGCTCTCTGCCTCTTACAAAGGGAACTATACAGTATGTGCAGAAGTTGTTGCAGCCGTACATTATCGGCACGCTTGCCTTTACCTTGCTTTCTCTTATAACAGGAAGTCCCTCGGCAATAACACCGTCACTTTCGGGGATAGACAGCGTTCTGCGGTTCTCGCTGAGCTTTTCGTATATCATCTGCGGCAATGTATGCATAACGTGCGTACCGAAAATGATATCTACCTGCGGGAACGATTTTCTCATACGCTGTGCTATATGCTCCTGCTGTACCATACAGCCTCCGACCGCAATTATTAGATTTCTGTTTTTCTCTTTCAGCTTTTTGAGTGCGCCTATATTGCCGAAAACTCTGTCCTCTGCGTTTTCTCTTACGGCGCAGGTATTGAAAAGGATAAGATCCGCAAATGCGGTTTCAGGCGTAAAGCCGTAACCCATCTGTGCAAGCATACCCTTGATCTTTTCGCCGTCACTCACATTCTGCTGACAGCCGAAGCTGTGGACGTGTGCCAGCGGCATCTGCTCACGCTTTGCGTTTATCGCTTTAACTTTTTCTATATATTCCTGCTGAACAAGCAGTTCTTCCTTGTTTATCTCTTTAGTCAAGCTGTTTCTCCGTTCTTTATCCAAAGTCCTGTTTCAAAGACAGTATACCATAGTAGATTATAACATTATTTCATCGTGCAGTCAAGGCAAAACGGCGGATTAAAATAATGTTAGAACGTTCTCGTACTGTTATGCAAGCATTGTTGCAGAAGTTGACAAATATAAATCTCACATTTCACAGTTATGATATTCACAATCATTTCTTTTTATAAAAAGAAATAACCGCCCATAGCGACCAAACTAAAGCGGTTATTTCATAACTAATTCTTTAATGGGAGCGACCGTCTGTCGTTTCCCTCTTTTTGTATCTATAATATAACATAAAATCAAGTCGGTGTCAAGTCCGGACAAGTTGCATTTCT
>JABLTK010039164.1_pt1 | contig 40672 bp, 38 predicted proteins | sample 7160131 | NCBI WGS metagenome assembly JABLTK01 (sample SAMN14651221, study PRJNA627086) | human gut metagenome | isolation source: feces | host: Homo sapiens
CATACCGATAACAGCGCGGCAATTGCAAGGGGCATTAAGCCCGGAATTTCGGGGATTAATTACGAAATAAAGTATTAGAAGCAGGATATCAAACAAATAAGGACAAGTGTCGGGCATTAAATTGTCCGGCACATTTTTACTATATAAATAAGAAAGGATTAGATATGATAAAACAAATGAAACTAAGTAATTTCTGCAAGGAGTATGATATGAGCAGGACAACAGTGTTAGATTTAATATACTATCAGCATTTGCCGGGATATAAAATCGGAGGACGTTGGTATATTGACATGAAAGAATTCAGTGATTGTAGGGAGCTTCAGAATGCATAATAATTTCTTGACTTTATTTCAAATGGGTGGTATAATATCCGCAGATATAAGTTGCTGCTTGTTATATATGAAAGGAGCAAATTAATATGCCTAAAATATCATATAACAAGCGACCAGACGGAAGATACAATAATAGGAAGGGATGAGAATGGAAAAAGAAAAGTAAAAACATTATTTGTGCCGCCGCACAGCGGCGGAATGGAGGATTAAAATGAAAAAAACTGCTGCAATTCTCAGCGCGATTTTTACTGTAATGCTTTCGGTATCGGCATATGCCGCGGAAAGCTGTGATTTGAAATTTACGCAAGACACAAACGGAAAATACATTTTTTGCAATAACCATGAATTTATACGCCGCAGCGATTTGGCAGATACTTCAAATGAAAGTGCAAAATTTATTATGAATAATGAGGGACTTGAAGCTGATAATTACGCGCTTTTTGCATCTCATGTAAACCACACGGAAAAGAGAAATGCGGACGGAACACAGATATTGGAGGCAGGCTTTGATATAGAGCTTGACGTACTGTTCCGTGCGGAGGAGGAAAGCGTTGTACGGCTTACCGCACTTGGGTTTGAAGTGCCGCAGAATAAGCAGTATTGGTATAACGGAGCGTCCTATACCTACGAAGACGAATGGGGCTGCTTTAACGCATGGGCGTCATATATCGGAATGCCTGTGCGCCAGATTGATTCGGGAGTATTGTATGAACCGCAGGCAATCGAACCGGTGGAATTTACGGTGAAGCCGGGGGATAAGGTATGGCTTTCGGAATATATTCCGAATTACTGCGAGACGCCGTTTTTCAGACCGGTGTTTCTTATGCTGGATTTTACGGTAGTATCGGGAAAATGTGACGTAAATGTTGCGGCATTAAAATCAACCGGAACATTGGGCGACAGAAGCTTTTTTGATGATAACGCATCATACGGATACTATGACCGCGACAGGCAGCACAAGGGCATTTCGGACAGCATAAACAAAGTGAATACGGAACTGTCGTACACGATTGATGACTGGACATGGAGCGATACAAAACTGCCGGTTACCGTATATAACTGCTATCAGCCCAACGGATATACAACAGACAGATGGTATACTCACTTAAATCCTCATGCCGATGAATGGTCGTATGATTTATGTGCGGAATCAGATATGCTTTCATTTAAGTATTATGACCCGAATAAAAAGTATTTTTACGGAAAATCGGTAAAGGATAAAGATGATTACTGGTATTTTGATACAGAGCACAACGACACATCAACCTATCCGGGAATGGCATTTGGGCAAAAATCGTATTATGTCCCGAACTCAATAGCGGACGGCAAAGCGCCGCGCGAGTATGTCTGCAATCTCGGAAATTACGGTGTAATAGAACGCTACAAGATAAATATTACAAATAACGGAAATATGACGAGATATTTCAATTATTCGCTCAGCACCGCATCAAATAATGTTGTGGTACTTCGTGACGAAAACGGAAATTCCGTAAACGGATATGCGCTATGCAAGGGCACGAATAAAATGAGAATCCCTGATAATATGGCGTGCGTGGAACTGCCAGCACAGAAAACGACTTCATTTATTATAGATGTTGTTCTGACCACGAATTATGCCGGAGGTATGGAAAATTCAATGATAATAACCGATACGGCAAAGCCTGTTGAGGTGTATACTTCGGACAGAAGTGAAATCGTTAAAGATTATCGGTATACGGGACGTGAATTTTATAAATGGAAAAAAGGAAAGCTGTATTTGTCGAAAGATAATGAGGATTGGCAGGAGAAAGAGCTGCCGCAGAACGTAAAGGGAATATTTAACGGTAACTGGAATGAGTATGAGATAAAATACAGCGGCGGCGGATATATGGTAAAGGCAATGCTCTATGACGGAATACCGTATTACGGCGTAAGAGACTTTTTCACGGAGGTATATTTCCTTGATGAAGATTTCAATCTTAAAGGAAGTGAAAAATTCAGGAATTATCCCACTTCAATGACCGCCGTTCAGAACGGCTTTTATGTAAATGCAGGTACTCCGATGTATTCGGCAGATGCGAAAAAATGGGAAATGCACGGTTCGAAAATGCCGTGTTGGAATTACGGCAGATTCAGTGCAAAAACGGAAAACGGCGAAATATATCTGAGCGAAAACGGAACGGAATTTTACCATGTGAATTATACGGATTTCAAGCCGCAGTATATTGATTCGCTTGGTGATTTATATTACTGTGCCGATGGTAAAAAACTGTATATTTCCTCCGACGGAATTTATTGGAAGTGCATAGAAACGCAAAACAGAATAAAATCGCTTTACAAGATGGATAAAGAACTTGTAATAAATAAAACAGAAAGGTTTGCACTGCCCGAATTTGCTGAAAAAACAGTGTTAAAGATTAATGATGAATACATTTCGGCAAGCACACCGATTGAAACGGACGGGGCGTTGTTTGTGCCGCTGCGCGCGGCGGCGGAAAGCCTTGGCGCAGAGGTTGTATGGAACGGCAGCGGAGTGGATATTGCAATAAACGGAAAAACATCGCAGGCGGCGGCTGACGGAGTAAACGCTTTCGTTTCGGACGGTACAATGATGATAAAGGCAGAGGCACTGTCTGCCGTTACGGACAGCAAATTTATACAAAACGGCTTGACGGCGGAATTTACGGGAAGATAAATTATGTATAAGGTAAAAGAAACAATAATTGTTGAGGGAACATATGACAAGATAAAGCTTTCGGGATTTGTGGACGGAGTTATTCTCACAACGAACGGATTTACGGTGTTCAGAGACGCAAAGCTTTTGGAAAGTATAAAAAGCCTTGCGAAAAAAACAGGAATAGTTATTTTGACCGATGCGGACAGCGCCGGATTTAAGATACGGAATTTTATAAAGCAAAGTATAGAAAGCGGAACGGTGCTGCACGCATACATTCCTGATGTAAAGGGTAAAGAAAGGCGCAAGCGTATTTCCGGAAAAGAGGGACTTTTGGGCGTTGAGGGAATAGATGAGGAAACAATAATAAATGCGCTGAAAAAGGCAGGCTGCACAATTGACGGTGGAAAGGAAAGTCCGCGTGCGGAAAGAAAAATTACAAAGGCGGATATGTTCGCCGCCGGATTTTCGGGAGGCGCTCAAAGCGCCTTGCTCCGCAAAAAAGCGGCACAAATTCTCGGAATACCGTCAAAAATATCAGCTAATATGCTTACAGATGTTATAAACAGACTGCTGACGTATGATGAATTTTGCGAAATGGCTGAAAAAATAAAGACCGGTTTAAGCAAAGACTTGTAAATTGAAAGAAAATGATGTATAATAAAAGCTAATAAGCAAAAAGGATTTGATAAAATAATGAACGGAGTAAATTTATATATAGTCATTCCGTGCTATAATGAGGAGGAGGTATTACCCGAAACCTCAAAAAGAATGCTTGATTTAATGAACAGAATGAAATCGGAGGGACTGGTAAATAATAAAAGCAGAATATGCTTTGTTGATGATGGTTCTTCCGATGCGACATGGAAGATAATAGACAGTCTTGCAAAGGAGCATACCGAAATTTCCGGTATAAAGCTTGCGCATAACGCAGGGCATCAGAATGCGCTTTTGGGGGGACTTATGACGGTGAAAGACCATTGCGACTGTGCGGTTTCGATTGATGCCGATTTGCAGGACGATATTGAGGTTATTCCGCAGATGGTGCGTGATTTTACGGACGGTTGCGATGTCGTTTACGGTGTTCGGAATAAGCGTAAAACGGACACGTTTTTTAAACGTGCCACCGCACTGGGATTTTATAAGTTTATGCAGCTTATGGGCGTGAAAATTGTGTTTAATCATGCGGATTTCAGGCTGATGAGCAGACGTGCGCTCAATGCGCTTGCGGAGTTTCCCGAAAGAAATTTGTTTTTGCGCGGAATGACTCCGCTTGTGGGTTTTAAATCGAGCTGCCGCTATTATGACAGGGCGGAACGCTTTGCCGGCGAATCGAAATATCCGCTGAAAAAAATGCTTTCCTTTGCATTTGACGGAATAACCTCGTTTAGCGTAAGCCCTATTCGGGCAATTTCATTTTTGGGCGGAATTGTGTGTGTAATATCGGTAATTATGGCGGCATATACGCTTTTTGAAAAGCTTTTCCGCGATACGGATTCCGGCTGGGCATCACTTATGATGTCAATATGGTTTATCGGCGGAGTTACATTGCTCTCGGTAGGGCTTATCGGTGAATACATCGGTAAAATATACAAAGAAGTCAAAAGACGACCGAGATATATAATAGAGGCATACGTAACCTCGGAGGAGTCGGCTGAATAAAATCGCCCACAGCACAGCTTTTTGCTCGGGGCGGTACACACGTACAGCACCACTCGCAGCAAAGCCGCCCTGTGAACAATTTTCTTTCAGCCTTGACGTTACGTAAATTTGCGGCATCGGCTGAATAAAATCGCCCACAGCACAGCTTTTTGTTTAGCACGGTGCAGTTTTAACTAAAAAGGAACGATATATTAATGGAATATGATATTATAATAATCGGCGGCGGAGCGGCAGGTATGAGCGCCGCGATTTACGCCGGCAGAGGCGGCATGAAAACACTTATTATAGAAAAACTTTCATGCGGCGGTCAGATGATGAAAACCTACGAAATAGACAATTATCCGGCGCTTATCGGTAATCCGACAGGCGAAGAAATTTCATCGCTTATGGAACAGCACACAAAGAAATATGCGATTGATTTTGTGCGCGAAAATGTCAAAGAAATACAATTTGGCAGTACGCATACAGTAAAAACACGGCGCAATACGTATTATGCAAAAAGTATTATTATTGCATCGGGTGCATTTCCCCGAAAACTCGGCGCACCGGGCGAGGACAGGCTTTCAGGCGCAGGAGTTTCATATTGTGCGGCGTGTGACGGAGCGTTTTTCAAAGGAAAAGATACGGCGGTTATCGGCGGAGGAAATACGGCCTTTGAGGACGCACTCTATCTTTCAAGGCTATGCGGCAAGGTTTATATTCTGAATCGTTCACAGCGCTTTCGGGCGGCAAATTCGCTTGTGGATAAAGCAAAGATGACAGAAAACATAATAATTCTTACAGACACGCAGGTGGCTTCATTTAACGGTGAAAACTCTCTTGAAAGCATAAGCACGGAAAATACTGCGACCGGAGAAAACAATACGCTTAATGCATCGGGAGCGATTGTGGCAATCGGTGTTTTGCCGCAGTCGGAGCTTTTTGTACAGGCGGGAATAAAAACGGACGAAAACGGTTTTATAGAAACCGATAAATTCATGAGGACAAGCGTTAGCGGCGTATTTGCGGCAGGAGATGTAAGAAACACTCCGTTAAGGCAGGTAATTACAGCTGCTGCTGACGGTGCGGTCGCTGCATCTGCCGCAATAAATTATATTGAAAGAGGAGTAAACAGATGATAGTAGGAATAAATAAGGCAGTTCTTCATATACTTGATGCAATGTCGGGGGTAACGGTGTTTTCGGACACAGAGCTTGACAGCTCCGATGCGTCAATCAATAATTTTATAACAAAGCATATCGAAAAGGTTTATGACGGAGCAGGACTGAGAAAGGGTGAGTTTGTTTCCGGCAGCGGTCTGAAATATCACATAAACGAGTATCTGAACGGTGAAATTGATTTTGTGCGTCTTTCGCAGGCGATAGCGGAGCGTATGTATGAGGGAATTTCGGCGAGTGAAGATCCCGAATCGTGCGATATAATAGTATGCGACTGCGTGGCGAATGAAAGCCCGATGATTGCGGTTTTAAAATGTGATAATAAAATCGGATACACTCACCAGGTGATGAAAGAAGACGGTCATATACAAAATCTGCTGATTAATCATTATGCAATTCTGCCCACAACATCACAAAGGATTTCCGAGTGCGCATTTATCAATACGAATGATTTTTCGATAAGCTACTGCGGAAAAACTCGTAAAATTGACGGTGAAAAAACGGATTTGATGGCAGATATTCTGCTTGAAGGTGTATTTGACATTTCGTCGAAAGAGAGTATAAATAAGGTAAATAAAATTGCCAAAAAGGTTTCTGCGGATAACGGCGGTGACAGTGTTGAAACAACGGCAAAATTAAAGCAGTATTTTACGGAGAACGCCTTAAACGAAGAATATCTCGAGCCGAAAAAAATGGCAGAGACGGTTTTCGACGGACTGCCGCTTATGCGGGATGAGTTTGTTGAACAGATAGAGGAGGCAAATGTTCCGGAAAAGGTCGAAGTAAATCCGTACATAACAAAGAAAATGAGCGCAAATGTCAAGCTGGGAACGGATATAGGTGTTGAACTGTCATTTCCGGCAGAATTTTACCGCGACAACGAGCATATCGAAATCATTAACAACGAGGACGGAACACTGTCGATTAAAATAAACCGTATAGGTGAAATAATCAATAAATAAAACCGCTCCCCGTCATTTAAGATGACGGGGAGCGGTTTTATCTGTCTAATTCATAATCGTATCAATCAGCTCGTTTATTTCATCCTCCGTACATGACGCATAACCTATTATAAGCGTACTGCTTGATTTTTTTTGAGGGGTAAAATAATAATCGTCAAGATTATACAATTTTATCCCTTTTTTCGCTGATTTTTTTAATATTTCCTCTGCCCTTGGGGTTTTTACAAGCAAATGCAGACCTGATTTCTCTCCGTATATTTCCATGGGATATGGCAGTGCATTAATTGCGGAAATCATCATATCGCGGCGTTTTCTGTATATATTTTTCATCCTGTTAAGATGTCTTTGCAAATATCCGCCCGAAATAAATTCCTTCAGCGTCTGCTGCTCAAAGCGCGAAACCGTTGAAGAATACATTCCGAAATGGCTCTTGTAATCACCGAGCAGCTCCGGTGGAAGCGCCATATACGCAATACGTATAGACGGCGCAAGAATACGAGAAAAGGTACTCATATATATTACCCTTGAGCCCTCAACCAGACCCTGAACGGCAGGAACGGGTTTTATCGAAAAATTAAATTCGCTGTTATAATCGTCCTCTATAATATATCTGTTATTCTCCGAAGCCCACGACAGCAGCTCCAGCCTTCTTCCGACGCTCATTACAGAACCTGTCGGGAACTGATGCGACGGCGTTATATACACTATATCAGCCTGTGAATTTTTCAGCATATCCGTTTTCATTCCGTCATCATCAAGCGGTATATATATAATATCATTGCCGCCATCGGCGATAATATTGTGAGATTTTCCGTAGCCCGGGTTTTCAAAAGCATATGTCTTTTTGACACCCAGAATTTTCATCAGAAGCATGAGCAGATATTCCATTCCGGCGCCGACAACAATCTGCTCCGGCGCACACCTTACGCCCCGGAACTCATGCAGATACTTTGCTATCACCTCACGCAAATCATAATCCCCCTGCGGATTGCCGATGTCCAGAAGCTTAGGTGATGAAATATCCTTTGAAAGCTTTGCCCACGTAGCAAAAGGGAATGCGTGCGAATCTACCGCATTTGTCCGAAAATCAATGCGGCAGGCGTTCTTTTTCTTGGGCTTTGTGTATGTAACTTCGATTTTCTGACCGACAGGTTCATCAATGCGGCAGACGTAATATCCGCTTCTCGGCACAGAACGCAAATACCCTTCATCCACTAGAATTTCATATGCCGTTTCTATCGTATTACGGCTTATTCCCAGATGTGATGCCAATGACTTTTTCGATGGCATACGCTCATCGGGATTGAGATTTTTTGAACGTATTTCGTTAACTATGTAATTGTACAGCTGCTCATAAAGCGGCTTTTTACTGCTCCTGTCAAAACTGACCGTAAAATTATACATAAAACTGACCCCATATATATACTGTATTCTGACACTTGATTTGGTATAGTATAATAATAATATATTAAAATACAATTGTCAATAGAAAACGGAGATTTTCATAATGAAATTAAAAAGAGCGTTATCCATACAGGATATTTCCTGTTTCGGCAGATGTTCCCTGACGGCTGCACTGCCGATTATGTCTGCCATGGGGATAGAAACAGCAATAATACCAACCGCAGTGCTGTCAACGCACACAGGCGGCTTTGAGGGGTATACTTTCCGCAATTTGACCGAGGACATCATGCCTATTGTACATCACTGGCAAAAATACAGCATTGCTTTTGATGCCATATGTACGGGTTATCTCGGTTCAGCGGAGCAAATTGATATAATGAAAGAAATTTTTAAAATATATTCACAAAACGGAGCAATGATTTTTGCTGATCCCGCAATGGGCGATTACGGAAAGCTGTACAGCGGATTTGACAGCAGTTTTGCTGATAAAATGGTTTCATTGTGCGCTGTGGCGGACGTAATAACACCAAATATTACCGAGGCGTCAATGATTACGGGTATGGAATACGCAGAAAACGGTTACGGCAAGGATTACATTGATACGCTTTTAAAAAAGCTTGCCGAAACAGGAGCAAAAAAAATAATACTGACCGGAGTGAGTTATTCTCCCGATGAACAGGGTGTGGCTTTTTTTGACAGAGAACAAAACGAATACGGCTGCTACATGACGGAAAACCTCCCCGGCGGAAACCACGGTACGGGCGATATATTTGCCGCTGTTGCTGCCGGAGTACTTATAAAAGGCGGTTCGCTTTATGATGCCTGTAAAACCGCCGCCGATTTTGTTGTGCGCTCGATAAGAGCTACCGTTGATGACAACGACAAGTATTGGTACGGCGTTAATTTTGAATCACAGCTGTCATGGCTTATGAATAAAAAATCAAACCGTGATACAAGCCGCTGAATGCGGCGTCTGTATCACGGTGTTTTTTAATAATTATTTCTTATTCTGTCAACGGTTTCCTTGTATAAACGCAGAGGAAGCTCGTCTAAAATAATCTTAGGCTTGCTGCTCATTTTTTCTATACATTCAAAAATAAGACCAATATTGAGCAGCCCTGTGCCGGCAGGAGCAAAAGTCTTTTTGCCGTCTGAAAAAGTATAGTCCTTTAAATGAATGACTTTAATTTTGCTGTCAAGTGTGTCAAATGCGCTTTTTATAATATCATTTTGCTTATCATGAATTTCGGGAGTGAGTATAATATTGGAAAAGTCCATGATTACCGATAATCTTTCAGATTTTACATCGTCAAGCATTTTTTTCATCATGCCGATGGAGTAAATTGTATTTATACCGACAGGCTCAATTCCTATGTTTACGCCTTCACTTTCGGCATCGTTAACGGCAGGGAGCATGGCGTTTAAAAAATCATTGTAGTTTTCGTCTGACTGCGTTTCTTCAAAGCTGCTTTTCCAGCCCGTTTCCGTTCCGATTACGTCGGCATTGAAATCCTTTGCGTATTTTATAAAATTTCTGAAACGCTCTGTCTGTGTTTTGCGAGAGACAGGGTCGGAATCCACAGGGTTTATGTAGCATCCCAGAACGGCTGTTGATAATTGAAATTCATCAAGCTGTTTTTTTATTCTGGCTGAAAGCTCTTTGTCGTAACCGACAACATCAAAGTTAACGTCTGTTACGGTCTTTGCAAGGGCAAATTGCAAAAGCTTTATGCCATGCTCGTGTGCTTGTATGCACATATCCGAAAAATTATTTGCTATGTCGTGACCGCGAAGTCCGAAATTGTAATTATTCATTCTTTTTTCTCCTGTTAAAATATAAAATCAATTATAGTATAACATAATTCGCAAAAAAGTCAACCGCCAGAGTTTAAAAAGAAATATAAAAAATAATATGTCGTGGCATGAGAATATTATCTATGCGGCAAAGCCTGAAAACGCAAAAGTTAGTCGGGAGGATTTCAGAGAAATTGTAAAGGTTTCCGAAATCAGACCGGTCGGAAACTGTTTGGGATTGAAAAGTATGTCAAAAGTATGTCAAAAGTGATTTTGGTAAAAAATGTTTGGGCGAAAACACCAGTATTTATGCAGAGGCAAGGAATATTTTTAAAATGTCTTAACAGTTCTGCAGAAAATGTATTGAAAAAAGTGCGGTTATGGTATATAATAAGCTTATATATGTTTTTGTGCGCATGGAGGGAATTGGATTTATGTTTAATATAGTTCTTGTAGAGCCGCGTATTCCGCAGAACACAGGCAATGTTGCGCGTACCTGTGCAGCTACCGGATCAAGACTGCATATTGTGCGGCCTACGGGTTTTCAGATAACTGACAAAAATCTGCGCAGAGCGGGTCTTGACTACTGGCATCTTTTGAATGTATGCTATTATGATAATATAGACGATTTCTTTAAAAAGACTGGGGGCGCGCGTTACTGGTACGCAACCACAAAAGCGCCGCACACGCATATAGAAGCGGAATTTCGGGACAATGATTATATATTGTTCGGACGCGAGGACGCAGGCTTGCCGGAGAATATGCTCTATGAGCATGAGGAGCGGTGCGTGCGTATTCCGATGATAGCGGAGGCGAGATGTCTTAATCTTTCAAATTCCGTGGCGGTTATGGTATATGAGGCATTAAGACAGCAGGGATTTGATAATCTGAAAAATCTCGGCCAGCTTACAAAATTTACATGGTAACAGAAAGGACTTTAAAAAATGGCAGATATAAAAATTATAACGGATACTTGCTCAGATTTACCCGATGAACTGGCAAAAAAATATGATATAGGAATTGTTCGCTTTCTTACGCTTTTCGGCGAGAAGGAGTACATGAACGGTACAGAGATTACAAATGCGGAGTTTTACGAAAAGCTGGAAAACTTTGACGGATTTCCCACGAGTTCACAGCCGCCGTTTCAGTATTTGTATGATTTGTTGCTTGAAGAAAGCAAAAAGCATGAAACGGTAATTTTCTTTACGATGTCTTCGTGCGGCAGCGGAGAGTTTCAGACGGCGAACCTTATTGCGCAGCAGATAAAAGAGGACGATAATCCGTCGGCGGATATACGTGTTGTCGACACATATTCGTATTCAATTTATATTGCACAGACGGCGGTTCATGCGGCGCAGCTGGTGCAGGAGGGTAAAAGTGCGGACGAAATAATCGAGGAATGTAAGGCGTATGTAAAAACATGGCGCGCATATATCGTGGTAGATACATTAAAATACCTTGAAAAGGGCGGCAGATTGTCTAAGGGAGCGGCAATAGTCGGCTCACTTCTGGATATAAAGCCTATTCTTACGGTTGAGAACGGATTGGTTGACAGCTATGACAAATTGCGGGGCAAAAAGAAACTTGTTGATAAGGTGATTGAAAGAATTGAGGACAATCCGGCATTTCAGAGGGCGGAAAAACCGGAATTTCTGGTTGCCCAGTCGGATGAAAAACGCGGTGAGGAAGCGTGCGAAAAGCTTCGTGAGAAATACGGCGAGGACTGCATAACGATGTATTCCGAGTTTGGACCGCTTATAGGAATACATTTGGGCAAGGGTGCGTTTGCAATCGTTTGCCGTGTTGCGGAATAATTTGAAAAATTTATCATGAAGGGATGATATTTATGAAATATATTGTTATTTTGGGAGATGGAATGGCGGATTATCCCGTTGATTACTTTGACGGAAAAACAATTCTAGAGGTTGCCGATAAGCCGACGATCGATTATATGTGCAAGCATGGTGAGCTGGGAATGGTGAAAACCGTACAGGACGGCATGAAACCGGGTTCGGACGTGGCTAATCTGTCAGTTATGGGATATGACACAAAGAAGTGTTACAGCGGACGTTCGCCGCTGGAGGCTGCGTCGATAGGCGTTGAAATGAAGGACGATGACGTGACGTTCCGTACAAATCTTGTAACGCTCAGTGCCGAAGAAGAATATGCGGACAAGACAATGCTGGACTATTCGGCGGGCGAAATAACAACCGAGGAAAGCACAGAGCTTATGAACGCCATTGCGGAAGAATTAAATACAGATAAAATAAAATTTTATCCCGGTATAAGCTATCGTCATCTTTGCGTGTGGAACGGCGGCTCGACAAACGTTACGCTTACGCCTCCTCATGATATTTCGGACAGAAAAATAACCGATTATATGCCAAAGGGGGACGGAGCGGAAACATTTATTGAAATGATGAAAAAGTCGGAGAAAATCTTAAAAGAGCATCCGGTAAACAAAAAGCGTATTGACGAGGGAAAAAATCCGGCAAACTCTATCTGGCCGTGGGGAGAAGGAACAAAGCCGCAGCTGGATAATTTCTATGAAAAATTCGGACTGCGCGGCAGTGTTATAAGCGCGGTAGACCTTATAAAAGGTATTGCAAAGTGCGCGGGAATGAATTCAATCGATGTTGAGGGTGCAACAGGCAACTGCGAAACAAACTGGGAAGGTAAGGCGCAGGCGGCTCTTGACGCAATTACCGGCGACAGCGATTTCGTATATGTTCATATGGAGGCACCGGACGAAATGGGACACCAGGGTAAGCCGGACAAAAAGAAATTTGCGGTTGAAACGATAGATTCAAAGGTAGTCAAATTCTTAAAAGACGAGCTTGAAAAGCGCAGCATTGATTACAAAATGCTCATCATGCCCGACCACCCGACACCTATATGCAAAAAAACTCATGTGAGCGACCCTGTGCCTTACCTGATTTTTGACAGTACAAAAACAGACGGCGGTTCAGGTCTGGCATATACCGAAGAAAATGGAAAAAAGACGGGAATATATATCGAAAAAGGATATACCTTAATGGAAAAATTCCTGAAATAACCGATTGTTTCAGACAAAAGGAGAGTCAAGATGAAAATAAGACAGCATTGGCTTAAATTTCTGATATTTGCCGTATCGGGTATACTTGTTGTGGTTTTGGCGTACGTTTTTATGCCGAAGATACTTTATATATTAAAAACTGTATTGAGTATGTTTTTGCCGTTTATATTAGGATACCTGTTTTCGCTTATGGTAAATCCGCTTGCGGACTTTTTACAGAAAAAGCTCCGCTGCCCACGCGGAGTGTCGGCGATTCTGGTTATTGTATTCACCATAGGAATAGTCGGCGGAACACTGTTTGCTCTGCTGTGGAAGCTTATCAGTGAAATGCGGAATTTGTATATGCAGTTTCCGCAGATATACAATGAGGTGCAGTATTACTGGCAGGAATTTCTGAAACACTGGTCGAGTCTGTATGAAAGTATGCCATATCAGATACAGCAGGCATTGTCGGGGATTTCAAACGATTTTTCGGATAAGGCGGCGGCTTTTATCAATTCTCATTCGGTTCCGGTGGTAGGTTATGCATCGGATTTTGCAAAAGCTTTGCCGGGAGGATTTATAAGCGTTATAATATTCATTCTGTCGGTGTATTTCATGGTGGTTGACCATAAAAACGTTGCCGATACGGTGCATAAAATGCTTGGCAAAAAGCTTACCGAAAGACTGCGCGTGACGAAAAACGAATGTAAATATTTTTTGGGCGGATATATAAAGGCACAGTTTATACTTATGTGTATAAATTTTATTATTATGTTTGTTGAGTTTTCCGTAACCGATACGGAATATGCGGCACTTATTGCGCTTTCGACAGCGTTTCTGGACGCGCTTCCTGTTTTCGGCAGCGGAATCGTCCTGTGGCCGCTTGCGGCATTAAGCTTTATAAGCGGAAGCGTAAAAACGGGTATTGTCATGCTTGTGGCATACGGCTCGGTATTTGTAGCGCGGCATATACTCGAACCAAAGCTTGTAAGCTCTAAAATGGGTATAAATCCGTTAATTACGCTTATGTCAATGTATATAGGATACAGAATCTGGGGCGTGGGCGGTATAATTATCGGCATAATACTTATGCTTATATTTATAAGTATATATCGTTCGGGACTTTTTGACGCACCGGTTAACGGGCTTAAGCGTTTGGGACGCTATATTAATAACCAATTTATACTGATAAAAAAATTTGTGATTGAGCAAATGGAGGATAATGATGAGTAAAGAAAAATTTTACATCACAACGGCGATTGCTTATACGTCGAAAACGCCGCACATCGGCAATACGTATGAGATAATACTGACAGACGCAATCGCGCGTTTTAACAGGTTTATCGGAAAGGACGTTTTCTTCCTTACCGGAACAGACGAGCATGGGCAAAAAATTCAGGAAATAGCCGAAAAAACGGGCATTACTCCGCAGGAACACGTTGACAAAATTGCGGGCGAGATAAAAGAAATTGCAGATATGCTTAATATAAGCTATGATAAATTTATCCGCACAACGGACGATTATCACGAAAAAGCCGTTCAGAAGATTTTCAAAAAACTTTATGACCAAGGCGATATTTATAAAAGCGAGTATGAGGGCTGGTACTGTACTCCGTGCGAATCGTTCTGGACGGAAACGCAGCTTAAAGACGGCTGTTGTCCGGACTGCGGACGTCCCGTACAGAAAACAAAGGAAGAAGCATATTTCTTCAAAATGAGCAAATACCAGGATAGGCTGATGGAATATATAGAAACTCATCCTGAATTTATTCAGCCGGAATCGCGTAAAAATGAAATGGTGAATAACTTCTTAAAGCCCGGGTTGCAGGATTTGTGTGTTTCAAGAACTTCATTCACATGGGGTATTCCGGTGGAATTTGATCCGAAACACGTTATATATGTTTGGATAGACGCACTTTCAAATTATATTACCGCACTCGGTTATACTCCCGATGAAAAAGGCGAATTGTACAATAAATACTGGCCGGCAGACGTACACGTAATAGGAAAGGATATTTTACGTTTCCACACAATATACTGGCCAATCATGCTTATGGCTTTAGGCGAACCGCTGCCTAAGCAGGTGTTCGGTCATCCGTGGATGCTGTTCGGAGATGAGAAAATGAGCAAATCACGCGGAAATGTTATATATGCGCAGGATTTGGTGCGTCATTTCGGCGTGGATGCGGTAAGATACTATTCACTGCATGAGATGCCGTTTGCACAGGACGGTACGATTACCTATGATGTGTTTATCAGCCGTTTTAACAGTGACCTTGCAAATAAGCTGGGAAATCTCGTAAACAGAACCGTTGCGATGATAAATAAGTATTTTGACGGCATAATTCAGCCGGGGGACACTGCCGGAGAATTTGACGATGATTTAAAGGCAGCGGCAACAGGGGCAATAGATAAAATTGCCGAAAAGATGAAGGCTTTGCGCGTTGCTGACAGCATTGACGAGATATGGGGCGTTGCAGACAGAGCGAACAAGTATATAGACGAAACAACACCGTGGATTCTGGCAAAGGACGAAGCACAAAAGCGGCGTTTGGGTACGGTTTTGTATAATCTTGCGGAAACAATAAGAATTATCGCGGCGCTTTTGTCATCATATATGCCCGAAACATCGAAAAAGATTGCAGGACAGATAAATGCGGACGACATATCCTATGAAAGCGTAAAAACCTTCGGAATTTTAAAAGCCGGAACAAAGGTAGGTGCGGCAGAACCGTTGTTTGCGCGCATTGATGCGGAAAAGAAGATTGCAGAGCTTGATGCGGAGCGTGAAAAAGAGGAAGAAATTGCAATAGCTCCGTATAAGGATTATATAGAGTTTGACGAGTGGGAAAAGCTTGATATAAGAGTCGGTAAGGTGCTTGAATGTGAGACGGTGCCGAAATCTAAAAAGCTTTTAAGGTTTACTCTTGAAGTCGGAAGTGAGAAACGTCAGATTTTATCAGGTATTTCACAGTTTCATAATCCCGATGAGCTTATCGGAAAGAACGTGATATTTATTGCAAACTTAAAGCCGCGTAAAATGATGGGACTTGAATCATGCGGTATGATTTTAAGCGCGGAATTTGATGATAAGCTGACTGTTCTTACAACATTAAAGGACATTCAGAGCGGCGCGGAAATAGTTTAAAATTTATTTTATCCGAGAGGTATTGTATCCTTTTATGGAATAGTAACAAGGAGGATTTATTATGAAAAATACAGTTTCAACAATTATGGAACAAAAAGCAAACGGCGACAAAATCACTATGCTGACCGCCTACGATTATTCCACGGCTCGCCTGATTGACGAGTCGGGAGTAAACACGATACTCGTAGGCGATTCGCTGGGAATGGTAATGCTCGGATATGAGGACACGTTATCCGTTACAATGGAGGATATGCTGCATCATACAAGGGCAGTTACAAGAGGAGCAAAAAACGCACTTGTTGTTGCGGATATGCCCTTTATGTCTTACCAGACCTCGGTTTATGACGCCGTTTTTAATGCGGGCAGATTAATCAAGGAGGGACGTGCTCAGGCGGTAAAGCTTGAGGGCGGCGCTGCCGTACAGGACAGAATATGTGCGATAGTTGACGCGCAGATTCCTGTAGTCGGTCATATCGGACTGACACCGCAGTCGATTAATGCTTTCGGCGGATTTAAAGTGCAGGGAAAAAACGCACAAAGGGCAAAACAGCTTATCGAAGAAGCAAAAATCATTGAAGCTGCCGGCGCTTTTGCGGTGGTACTCGAATGTATTCCGGCAAAGCTTGCAAAGAAGATAAGCGAAAGCATAAGCATACCTACAATAGGAATAGGCGCCGGCGCAGGCTGTGACGGTCAGGTGCTTGTGTATCAGGATATGCTTGCTATGTACGGCGCGTTTAAACCTAAATTTGCAAAGCAGTTTGCAAACGTCGGAGAGATGATGAAGGGCGCGTTTAAGGCATATATTGATGAGGTTAAGTCGGGGGCTTTTCCGGCAGAGGAAAACACGTATGCCATTTCGGACGAGATAATGAAGGAGCTTGATTAATATGAAACTTGTAAAAACAATAGATGAAGTAAGAAAAACGGTAAAAGAATGGAAAAAACAAGGTCTTACGGTAGGACTTGTGCCTACGATGGGTTATCTGCATGAGGGTCATGCAAGCCTTATAGACGCATCGGTAAAAAACAATGACAGAACGGTTGTGTCCGACTTTGTAAATCCGATACAATTCGGACCGAAAGAGGATTTGGCGTCATATCCGCGCGATATAAATCATGACAGTGCACTGTGTGAAGAACACGGAGCGGATTTGCTGTTTAATCCCGAACCGTCTGAAATGTATGACGATATGTTCTGTACTCACGTTGATATGGACGTATTGACAAAGGAGCTTTGCGGTCTGAGCCGTCCGACGCATTTTAGGGGCGTATGTACAGTGGTTACAAAGCTGTTTAATATTGTTGCGCCGGATAATGCATATTTCGGACAGAAAGACGCGCAGCAGTTGGCGGTTATTAAGCGTATGGTAAAGGATTTGAATATGGATATAACAATCCACGGCTGCCCGATTGTGCGCGAGGCTGACGGTCTTGCAAAAAGTTCCAGAAACACTTATCTGAGTGCGGACGAAAGAAAAGCCGCACTAATTTTGAGTAAAACCGTGGAATTGGGCAAGAAAATGGTTTCTGACGGCGAAACCGATTCAAAAACCATTACCGATGCAATGAAAAGGAATATAGAAACAGAACCGCTTGCAAAAATTGATTATGTAAAAATCGTTGACGCTCTTACAATGCAGCAGACGGAAAAAATCAGCGGTTCAATATTGTGCGCGATGGCTGTGTACATCGGAAAAACAAGGCTTATAGACAATTTTATAGTAGGTGAATTATAATGCAGATAACAATGCTGAAAAGCAAAATCCACCGGGCCGCTGTTACGCAGGCAGAGCTTGGCTACATAGGAAGTATAACGGTGGACGCAGAGCTTCTCGAAGCGGCAGGGATTTACGAATATGAAAAGGTGCAGATTGCCGATGTGAATAACGGGAATCGCTTTGAAACATATACAATTGCGGGAGAGCGCGGCAGCGGCGTAGTATGCCTTAACGGCGCGGCGGCGAGATGCGCGGAGGTCGGCGATAAAATAATAATAATGTCGTATGCGCAGATGACTCGCGAGGAAATCCCCGAAAATACGCCGAAAGTCGTTTTTGTGGATGACGAAAACAAAATAACAAGGGTTACAAGCTATGAAAAAGGCGGACAGCTTTTTGAACAGCCGGAAAGGACGGTATAATGATTTTAGCGGTAGATATAGGCAATACCAACATAGTTGTTGGATGCTGTGACAAAAACAAAATACTTTTTGTGGAACGGCTTTCGACAAAGCTGGTCGATACGGAGCTTGAATATGCCGTTTCGTTTAAGAATGTTTTTGAACTGCATAATATAGACACAAAAAAAATTGACGGAGGAATAATTTCATCTGTCGTTCCGTCGATTACAAATGTAATAAAAAGAGCCGTAAAGAAAACCGCTGGAATAGACGTAATGGTAGTCGGTTCGGGCATAAAGACGGGACTGAATATTTTAACCGACAATCCGGCGCAGCTCGGCAGCGATCTTGTTGCGGACGCAGTAGGAGGAATAAACGAATACAAGCTGCCGCTTGTAATTATCGATATGGGTACGGCGACGACAATTTCCATAATAAACGAAAAAGGCGTATATACGGGAACAGTAATAATGCCGGGAATGGGCGTATCGCTCGATTCACTTGTCGGACGAACCTCGCAGCTGCCCAAAATCAGCCTTGACCCGCCGAAAAAGGTAGTCGGCACAAACACGATTGACGCTATGAAAAGCGGGATTTTATATGCCACGGCGGCAAGCCTTGACGGCATGATTGAACGCATTGAGGAAGAAATTCAAAAAAAAGCAACAGTGGTTGCAACAGGCGGACTTGCCGGAGCGGTTATTCCGCTGTGCAAGCGTGAAATCATTCTTGATGATGAATTGCTTCTTAAAGGTCTGATGATTATGTATAATAAAAATATATCCTGATGGAAAGGTAAAAAGAGATGTATCTTGCTGATAAGTGGAAGGATTATAAGCTGCTGGACGCGTGCGGCGGCGAAAAGCTTGAATACTGGGGCGAATATCTTCTAAGGCGTCCCGAACCGCAGGCGGTGTGGGCGATTAAGTCAGAAAATGAAAAGTGGAATCGTACAGATGCGTGGTATCACCGCTCAAATACCGGCGGGGGGAAGTGGCAGTATTTTAAAAAGCTTCCTGAGCGCTGGACGGTCAACTACGGAAAGCTGACTTTTAATATAAAACCTATGGGCTTTAAGCATACGGGACTTTTTCCGGAACAGGCTGTAAACTGGGACTGGTTTTCGGAGCTTATAAGAAACGCAAAACGCCCCATACGTGTGCTTAATCTGTTTGCATATACGGGCGGTGCAACAGTGGCGGCGCTTTCGGCAGGGGCAGAGGTTGTTCATGTTGACGCGTCAAAAGGAATGGTTACATGGGCGAAAGAAAATGTTATCTCCTCGGGACTGGGCGAAAGACCTGTCAGATATATTGTGGACGACGTTGTAAAATTTGTTAAGCGCGAGCAGCGCCGCGGCAGACAATATGACGCAATCATTATGGATCCGCCCTCTTACGGCAGAGGTCCTTCCGGTGAAGTATGGAAGATTGAGGACGAGTTATATCCGCTTGTTGAGGAATGTATAAAAATTCTCTCCGACAATCCTCTGTTCTTTTTAATAAATTCCTATACAACGGGTTTAAGCGCACAAATTCTTATAAATATTATGTCTATGACTTTGGTAAAAAAGTACGGAGGAAAGGCAGAAGCCGACGAAATCGGAATACCGATGCAGTCGAACGGTCTGGTACTGCCGTGCGGAATAAGCGGAAGATGGGAAAATGTATGATTATTGAAGCTTGTGGTGTGTCCTTTTCGTTTTTTGACCATGATTCGAATTCGGATAAGGTTACGGAGGAAAAGGTTCTTGAAAATTTAAGCTTACAGATAGAAAAAGGCTCGTTTACGGCAATTTTAGGTCAGAACGGCTCGGGAAAGTCAACGCTTGCAAAGCATTTTAATGCGTTGCTTTTGCCGACGGGCGGCAAGATTTATATAAGCGGAATGGATACAAGCGATGAGAAAGAACTGTTTGATATACGTTCCACAGCCGGAATGGTGTTTCAGAATCCGGATAATCAGATGGTTGCAGCAATAGCTGAGGACGAAGTGGCTTTTGCGCCTGAAAATATGGGCGTTGAGCCTAAGGAAATCCGAAATAGGGTAGATGAAAGTCTGAAAAGCGTCGGAATGAGTAAATTTAAAAATGCGTCAGTGTCAAGGCTCTCCGGCGGGCAAAAGCAGCGTATAGCGATTGCCGCTGTGCTTGCAATGCAGCCGGAAATAATAATTCTTGACGAGCCTACGGCAATGCTTGATCCGGAGGGCAGGAGCGAGGTTATGAAAACAATCAAGACGCTTAACAAGGAGCGGAACATGACCGTAGTGCTCATTACTCACTATATGGATGAAGCGGCGGCATCGGACAGAACGGTTGTTATCGACAACGGAAAAATTGCGCTTGACGGAACTCCGGCGGAGGTGTTTTCAAATGTTGAGCGTATAAAAGAACTCGGGCTTGACGTGCCGCAGGTTACGGAACTGGCATATAAGCTCAGAAAAGCGGGATTTGATATGCCGCAGGGGATTTTGAGCGTTGAAGAATGTCTGGCGGAAACAGTAAAGCTTTTGGGGGTGGCGCCTGATGCTTAAAGTTGAAAATGTGAGTTATGTTTATCAGCCCGGTACACCGTTTGAGAGTCATGCGCTTGAAAATATCAGCTTTGAAATCCCGAACGGCAGCCTTACCGCGATTATCGGAAGCACAGGCAGCGGAAAATCCACATTGCTTACTATGTTTAATGCACTTTCAAAGCCTACGTCGGGAAAGATATTCATTGACGGCGAGGATATAACAGCAAAGGACGCGAATCTGAAAAAAATACGCTGTAAGGCTGGCTTGGTGTTTCAATATCCGGAGCATCAGCTGTTTGAGGAAACGGTCTATAAGGATATAGCTTTCGGCCCGAAAAATATGGGACTTTCAGAGGAAGAAATACATGAACGCGTCGTAGATGCGATGAAAATGGCAGGATTGAAAGAAAAATATGCCAAGCGTTCGCCGTTTGAGCTTTCGGGAGGACAAAAACGCCGTGCGGCAATTGCCGGAGTACTTGCAATGCAGCCGGAAATTCTGATGCTTGACGAGCCGGCGGCAGGTCTTGACCCGAAAGGGCGCGACGGAATTTTGGCGGCGATACGGCGGCTACATGAAGAAAATCCCGAAATGATTATTATTTTTGTTTCACATTCAATGGAAGATGTGGCAAAAACAGCCGAAAATGTAATAGTAATGAATGACGGAAAGCTTGTGATGCAGGGAACTGTTCCGCAGGTTTTTTCGCATAGCGATAAACTTAAAGAGATTGGCTTGAACGTGCCGCAGATAACGCTTTTTGCACAGAAACTGAGGGTGTTGGGATATAAGCTTCCCGAAGATATATACACGGTTGAAAGCGCATTTGAGGCAATAAAAAAGCTGGCGGGAGGGGGAAAAGATGTTTAAGGATATAACGATAGGACAGTATTTTCCCGGTAATTCCCCGATACACAGAATAAATCCGGCTGTTAAAATAATATTGACGATTGCGTATATAGCAATATTGTTTTTTATAACAAATCCGATAGCATATCTGATTTTCGGAGTGTATACGATAACGCTTATAATGCTCAGCGGCGTACCGTTCCGATATATATTAGAAGGCTTAAAGCCGCTTGTGTGGATTGTGCTTCTGACGTCCGTACTGAATATATTTATGACGAACGGAACAACAATAGCGGAAATACCGCTGTACAGATTTTCTTTGAAAATCACAAAAGAAGGAATTGTAACGGCGGTCAAGGTAACGCTCAGACTTGTATTTCTGATGACAGGCTCATCGCTGCTTACGCTTACGACAGAACCTTTACAGCTGACAGACGGCATCGAAAGACTGCTTAATCCGCTGAAAAGGATAGGTGTTCCGTCGCATGAAATAGCCATGATGATGAGTATTGCATTAAGGTTTATTCCGACCTTTGCGGAGGAAGCGGAAAAAATAATGAATGCGCAGAAAGCAAGGGGCGCGGATTTTGAGACGGGGAATATAATCGAGCGTGCCAAAGCAATGATTCCGGTGCTTGTGCCGCTGTTTGTGAGCGCATTCAGGCGAGCGGACGATTTGGCAACCGCAATGGAGGCACGCTGCTATAACGGTGGCGAGAACCGAACAAGAATGAAAGAATCCAAAATAGGAAAATATGACATTAAAGCGTGTGTTATTTTTGTCATATGCCTGGTAATTCTTGAAGCGGCTGAAATAATAATTGAAATTTAGAGAAAGTAATGATATAATGAATATTAAGCTTATTCTTCAATATGACGGCACAAATTATCATGGCTGGCAGATTCAAAAAAATGCCGAAACTGTACAGCAAACGCTTGAAAATGCCGTTTTTGCCGTGACGGGAGAGAAAAGCAGCATTACGGGCTGCGGACGTACCGATGCCGGAGTTCATGCGGAAAATTATGTGTGTAATTTTCACACATCGGCAAAAATTCCGCCAGGGCGTTATGCCTATGCGCTGAATTCGGTTTTGCCGCACGATATAGTGTGCAAAAGCTCCTGTGAAGTCAGTGATGATTTTTGCGCAAACAGAAGCGCCGTAAAAAAACGCTATGTATACCGGATATTTAATTCGGATTTTCCGAATGTGTTTATGCGGAATTATACGTGGCATTTCAAGTATAGGCTTGATATTGAAAAAATGAGGAATGAGGCACATTCCTTTTTGGGGACGCACGATTTCATAGGCTTTGCGGCAAGCGGTTTTACCGTAAAAACGACCGTGCGGACGATATATGCGATAGATGTTTTTAAAGATGATGACTTGATTACAATAGATGTTACCGGAAACGGATTTCTTTATAATATGGTGCGTATTATTTCAGGTACGCTTGCGCAGGCAGGCACGGGAAAAATAAGCAACATACAGGAAATTATAAAATCATGTGACAGAAGCCGTGCAGGTATAACCGCACCGGCGTGCGGACTTTGCTTAAAGGAGGTGTATTACGATGGATAATGACGATACGATAAGAAATCTTATTACCTACGGTGATGAGAACAAAAAAAACGATGATGTGCAGGAAAACGATGCAGGCGATAAAACTATAATTTTCAAAGCGGTGTCGGAGGATAAATCCGAGGAAACGCTTGAAGAAAACACTCCTGCGGAGGGGGAATCGTCGCTTGATTCGATAGAGGACGAATCGGCAGGCGAGGAATATTTTTCCGATGACAACAAAGAGGAAGAGGACGAAGTATCGGATTACGAAGAAGATGAAGAAGAAATCGTAATACCGCCCGTAAAAAAAAGCCGCAAAGGCAGAATTGCACTTATTATAACTGCTGCGGCAGCGCTTGTTACAGCAGCTGCGTTTGCAATGACGGATAGCGGTGCAATCGGAAAGTATAAAAGAAATGCAGCAAACAACATAGCGAAAATTTTATGTAATATGGGTATAGACTTTTCCCAAACCGCACCGGAGAGCAGTTCTCCGCTTTCGGATACTTCGGCGATTACCGAGGATTCGGTTGACGGTGCGGAAAAAAAGGAACAGACAAAGGTAAAAGCAACGCCGTCGACAACTGTAGAACCGCAATATAAAACCGAAGCGGCATTTTCAAACATGGTACCTTTTGAGGGCGCGGCGGACGCCTCCGTTGCGGCGTATAAAAAAGGCGTTGTATGTGCCAGAACAAATTATCTGTGTTATGTAGGCGCATCGGGAGAAAAAGAATGGGAGGTTAATACCTCGGTAATAGACCCGATTTTAAAAGCGTCGGGAGATTATATATTCATTGCCCAGGAGGGCGGAAACAAGCTGTGTCTGTATAACGGACGGAATCTTTTGTATGATACGGACTCGGAGAGCGAAATTCTTTCCTGTTCGGTAAGCTCTAACGGTGACGCTGTTATAGTAACAAACAAGCAGTCATATAAGGGAGCGTTTTCGGTGTATAACAGGAGCGGAAGCGAGATATACGCATGGTCGTCCGGTGGCAGTGCAGTTTTAAGTGCGGATATTGCCGCATCTTCACGCAGAGTTGCTGCATCGCTTTTGAATACGGACGGTAAGGTGTACAGTACAATCAGCCTGTTTAATATAAATAAGTCGGGCAGCTATGCAAGCGTGGATTTTGACGATACGGTTTTGTTTGATGTGAAATTCTGCGGTGATGAAGTAAATGCTTTCGGTGATAATTCCATGGTAGGAATGAGTACGGGCGGAAATGTGCTTTATGATAAACGCTTTGACGATGTGGAGCTGACGAATTATGCGATTGACAGTAAAGGAATAAAGATAATGGCATTTAACAGCGAGAATATTCCCATGATGAATGTCTATAACAGCGCCGGTTCACTTAAATATACCGAGGTGCTGCAAAGCAGAGCGGATTATGTGGATATGGACAGCTATAATATAATTTATAACGATAACCGCGATGTTTATCTGGGAAAACCCAATTCAAAGAATATATCAAAATACACCGCATCGATGGATATAAAAAGGCTGATTCTGATAGACAGCCGAACCTTTGCAGTGGTTTATTCAAACAGTATAGAGTTTGTGAGAATGTAGACGGAGGTAAGTATGACGCCGTTAATTGCGGATATAGTTGTGTCGGTAATAATTATTGCCGCGTATGTGATAGGCTCAAGGCGAGGACTGGTAAAAACCGTATGGAACGCCGTTTCGTGGATAGCCGCCGTAGCGGCTGTGTTTTTGCTGATTCAGCCAGCGGTTGAGGTTGTGCAAAAGACGCCGATTGCGGATAATCTGAATGCGAAAATATATACGATAATGCAGGAAAAGCCGGAGGAGAGCATACAGCGCGAATCGGCAATGCCGAAGTTTATGACGAAAAATACAGATATAATTGACAGTATCAGTGAAAAAACTGCCGAAGATATTACGGCTCTGGTGCTGAAAATTGCGGTCGGACTTTCTTTGTTTATTATAATGAAGCTTGTTCTGCTGATACTGTTTGCTGTTATAAATGCAATATCAAGGCTGCCGTTTGTAAACAGCACAAATAAGCTGCTGGGCGGACTTCTCGGAGTTGTAAATATAATGTTTGTTATTTATGCACTTTGTGCGGCAATAACTCTTATGACGGATAATGAGGAAATTCTCGGCATTATAAATTCGTCATATGTAATAAAATATTTTTATGATAACAATATTCTTATGCAGCTTATGCTGAGAATATGAATAGAGAAAGGAATGAAAGATTATGTACAGTGATGTAGTAAAAAAAGGACTTGAAAAAACGCCTCATCGTTCTTTGATGAAAGCGCTTGGACTTACAGATGAGGAGATACAGCGTCCGTTTATCGGAGTGGTATCGGCAAAAAATGAAATTATCCCGGGGCATATGCACCTTGATAAGATTGCCGAAGCGGTAAAAGCCGGAGTACGTATGGCAGGCGGAACGCCTATTGAATTTCCGGCAATCGGCGTATGCGATGGTATTGCGATGGGTCATGTGGGAATGAAATATTCGCTTGCATCGAGAGAACTTATTGCAGATTCAATTGAATCAATGGCTATTGCACATGGATTTGACGCATTGGTACTTATACCGAACTGTGATAAAATTGTTCCCGGTATGCTTATTGCAGCGGCAAGGCTGAATATTCCGGCAATAATAGTTTCCGGCGGACCTATGCTGTCGATGAATTTCAAGGGAAAGTACAGAGATTTGAATACGGCTTTTGAAGCTGTCGGAGCATATAAAGCAGGAAATATTGATGAAAATGAGCTTCTTGAACTTGAGGAGGCGGCTTGTCCTTCATGCGGTTCATGCTCGGGAATGTTTACGGCAAATTCAATGAACTGTCTTTGCGAAGTGCTTGGTATGGCACTGCCCGGAAACGGAACTGTTCCGGCGGTTTATTCGGAAAGAATACGTCTTGCAAAGCACACGGGCATGAAGATTATGGAGCTATTGGAAAAGAATATACGTCCGAGAGATATTATTACACCCGATTCGCTGTATAATGCGTTGAGAGTGGACATGGCTCTCGGATGCAGCACAAACTCAATGCTGCATCTTCCGGCAATCGCATATGAAGCAAAAGCTCCGATTAGCCTTGATTATGCAAACGAGATAAGTAAAATAACACCTAATTTATGTCATCTCGCCCCTGCAGGCGAGCATCATGTTCAGGATTTGTATGCGGCAGGCGGAGTTACGGCGGTTATGAATGAGCTTTCAAAGAAGAATTTGATGAAGCTTGATACTATGACCGTGACGGGAAAAACACAGGGTGAGAATATAGAGGGTCATACCGTAAAGGATTACAGCGTAATAAGACCTATCGATAATCCGTACAGTGCAACAGGCGGAATAGCGGTGCTTAAAGGCAATCTTGCGCTTGACGGCTCTGTTGTAAAGAGAAGTGCTGTGGCGCCGGAAATGCTTGTACACAGCGGCCCTGCAAAGGTGTTTGACAGCGAAGATGAAGCGATTGACGCTATTTACAAGGGTAAAATAGTAAAGGGCGATGTCGTTGTTATACGATATGAAGGCCCGAAAGGCGGCCCGGGTATGCGTGAAATGCTTTCGCCGACCTCTGCAATCTGCGGCATGGGACTGGATAAGGATGTTGCGCTTATTACAGACGGACGTTTCAGCGGAGCAACACGCGGCGCGGCGATAGGTCACGTTTCGCCCGAAGCTGTTGAGGGAGGCCCGATAGCATTTGTAAAAGACGGCGATATAATAGAAATTGATATAGAAAAATGTATTCTTAACGTAAAGATTTCCGATGAAGAAATGGCAAAACGCCGTGAAGGTTGGAAGCCGAACGAACCGAAGGTTAAAACAGGTTATTTAAAGCGTTATTCAAAGTTAGTATCGTCGGCGATGCAAGGGGCTGTAATGCTTGATGATTAAACTTCTGGCTGTTGTATTTTGCGCATAACGAACTCACCGTACCACTCGGAGTGTAAAGGCGGTCTTTGAACGTTATAAGGTATAAAGGAGAAATTATGAATATACTTGTCAGTGCATGTCTTTTGGGAATCAACTGTAAATACAGCGGACAGAACAACAGAAATGAAAAAATCGCAGAGCTTTTAAAAGTGCATAACCTTATTCCGATATGTCCGGAACAGCTCGGAGGACTTCCGACTCCGCGTCCGGCATCGGAAATAAGAGGAAACAGAGTTATAAACACAGAAGGGCAGGATGTGACCGATAATTATAAAAGAGGCGCTGAGGCGACTCTTGAAATAGCACGTCAATGCGGCTGCAAATGTGCAGTATTAAAATCGAAAAGTCCTTCATGCGGCAACAGAATGATTTATGACGGAAGCTTTTCGGGAAAGCTTGTTGAGGGTCAGGGAATAACAGCAGCCCTTTTAGGGGCGAATGGGATAGAGGTGTATAATGAAAACGATGAGCTTTTATGATAAAATTTATGAAGCTGTAATGACAATTCCGTACGGGAAAACGGCAACCTACGGTCAGATTGCGGCGTTGGCGGGAAATCCGCGCGCGGCGCGTGCGGTGGGAAACGCTCTGCACAAAAATCCTCTGCCCGGCGTTATACCGTGTCATCGTGTGGTGAATGCATTGGGCAGGCTGTCTCCGGCGTTTGCGTTCGGAGGTGAAAACGTGCAGCGAGGTATGCTCGAGAAAGAAGGCGTTGAATTTTTGCCAAACGGATGTGTTGATCTCAAAAAATGTCTTTGGCGAATTATATAAACTGTGAAAGTTGTATAAATAAATTTTGTAAAGTTATATACTGTATCAATGTTATTTCTCCGATTAAAGTGGTATAATGTAGAAAATAGGATTTTTTTCAACCAACGGTTGGTTTCGGAGGGTAGAATGATAGCATTACAGGGAAGACCTATCTGCGGAGGAATTGTATTTGGCAGAATTTTCATGTTTGAAAAAAGCGAACGAAAAATTCCGCACTATAATGTTGATGACGTCGACAGAGAACTTGAACGTTTTGACAATGCGCGCAGAACGGCGGTAGATGAGCTGGAACGATTGTATATACACGCAATTAAGAATGTGGGGCAGTCGGAGGCAATGATATTTTCCACACACCAGATTATGCTGGAGGATGCGGATTATGATGACATGGTCAAAAAAATAATAAGAAACGACAGGCAAAATGCAGAGCGTGCGGTGGAAATAACGTGCGAAAAGCTGTCGGAGGTTTTTGACGGGATGGATAACGAATATATCCGTGAGCGCGGTGAAGACATTAAGGATATTTCGGAAAGAATAATAAAAATTCTTTCCGGTTCAGTAAGAGAGCGCGTGTATACGGACGAGCCGGTTATTGTGGCGGCTCATGCTCTTGCGCCGAGTGATATTATACAGTTTGACAAAAATAAAATTCTTGCATTTGCAACGGAAAAGGGTTCGTATAATTCGCATAGTGCAATTCTTGCGCGAACTATGCACCTTCCGGCAATATCAGCAGTGCCGTGTCTTATGAATGAGGAATACAACGGAAAAGAAGCGGCAATCGACGGTTACAGCGGCACGATTTATATCGAGCCGGATAAAAATACCGTGAATAAGCTGTCGAATGCGCATACATAAGTATATATCGGAAATAATAACAGGGATCGTATAACGATTCCTGATTTTTTTATCTGCGGAGGGAAATATGCTTAATCTGATAATACGAACAATAGCGTTGTATCTGACGGTGGTTGCGTCCATACGAATAATGGGAAAGCGTCAGATAGGCGAACTCCAGCCGTCGGAGCTGGTTGTGGCGATAATGATTTCAGATCTTGCTTCTGTGCCTATGCAGGATATTAAAATACCGCTCGTTTCGGGAATTTTGCCTGTTCTGACGCTGATTTTTGCAGAAGTGATAATGTCGTACATGAGTTTAAGAAGCCGCAAAATGCGGACTATTATTTCGGGCGAGCCGAGTATAGTGATATATGACGGACATATTAACGAAAGAGAACTGAAAAAGCTTAGGTTCAATATAAATGATTTGCTGGAAGAATTGAGATTGAATAATTATCATGATATATCCGATGTTGCCGTAGCGGTTATTGAAACAAGCGGAAAGCTGAGTGTGATTCCAAAAGAAAAGGCAAGGGGAGTTACCGTTGAGGATATGGTGGGAAAGTCAAAAGCACATGAGGGACTGCCCTGTATGATTATATCTGACGGCAAAATCGATGAAGAAGAATTAAAACGCAGCAAAAAAAGCAAAAAATGGCTTGAAAAAGAGCTTGAAAAAAACGGAATATATGATATTAAAACTGTTTTTATAGCATCGCTTGATGCGGAGGGAAAGCTGTTTTTGCAGAAAAAAGGGGAGGAGGATAAAAAGTGAGAAGTGTGGCGGCAGCATTGATAATTGCGGTGCTAATGGTGGGAGGAAGTATATTTTATACCGGAAAAATAGACGGTGTATCAAAAGAAATGCAGTCGATAAATAAAGGTGTGGAGCAGCAACTTTACAGCGAGGATTATGCAACGGCGCTGAAATATATTGAAAAATTAAAGAACAATATAGAAAAACGTCAGACTCTCATTTCGGCAATGGGCGATCATGAAGATTTGGATAATATAAAGATAAGCATTGCCGAAATGGAGAAATATACAGAGGAAAAGAGCCGTACGGACGCGCTGGCAAAGTGTGAAGCTCTTGATTTTCTGTTGGGGCAGCTTTCCGCAAACTACATTCTGACTATTGAAAACATACTTTAAAGTTTTTAGGCGCTGAAAGCCGTATTTCGGCTTTCAGCGCCTGATTACAATGCAGCATGAATTTTCCGTTATATCAAGGTGTTACATCTCAGCTTTCGGATATTTCAATAAACGATGCGGAACGCGGCGGAACAATTAATTTACCGTTTTCCGATTTTGCACTGCCGTTGTATTCGTAAATTACTTTTCCCAAAGCGGTGTTAAAATCACATTCTGCCGTATTGTTGGACGGATTTATTGCAATAAGTACCGCATTTTTTCCGTCTGTGCGCTTGTATACAAGCGGATATGCGTTTTTTTCAACATAAACCAATTCAAAGCCTGCGCTTTCCTGTAACAGCGGAGTAGCTTTTCTCACCGCAATCTGGCGTTTTAATTCGCACAACAAAGAGTCTTCGTCATTTAACTGCGCCTCAACTGTCGGACGGTCTGCTGCGGAATCCTGTGCGATGTAAAGCTTGTCGGAGGGAGCTGCCGAGAAACCGGCATTTACTCCGTTATCCCACTGCATTGGGCTTCTTGTACCCGTTCTGTTTGCGCCGCCCTCGACAGAGGTGAGATTTTCAACATATCTCATTCCGATCTCATCTCCGTAATAAATAAACGGTACGCCCGGCATAGACATAATAAACGCATATGCAAGCTTGATTTCTTCGTCGTCAAGAGTTCGCTTGATTCTGTCCATATCATGGTTGCCGGAGGGGAGACAGATAAGTCCTTTTCCGTTTGTTTTATTGTAATTTATCATATATGTTTCAAAGAATACACTTATATCACCTTCACACTTGTATGAAAAATACGGAGTTTCCGTTCTGAAAAGGTCAAGATAGTGCGACGGTCCGAAATGCAGCAGGAAATCCATATCATAGCCTGCCAGCAGAGCCTTGTCCGGCTCGCCCCATTCCGAAACAAATGCAGCGTCGGGAAATTCCTTACTTACCTTGTCAAACATATCCTGCCACAATTTAATTGTTTCTGCCTGGTTCTCATCGTTTTTGACAAGCGAACCTGCCATATCAACTCTGAAACCGTCACAGCCCATTCTAAGCCAGAAACGTATAATGTTTAAAATTTCTTCGCGGGTGGCGAGTGCGTCCTCGGAATCAACCGCCGATTGCCAGCTTTCCGTAACCTTTGCAAAGCCGTAATTGAGCGCCGGCTGTGTTGTATAAAAGTTTACTCCGCAGCTGCCGTTTCTTTCCGAAATGCCGCGGAGCGCACCGGTTATGCCCTGCACTCCGTCAAGCGGCTTCCATACGCTGTCTGTCCAGACATATCTTCCGCTGTACTTGTTCTTTTCAGCCTTGCACGATTCCTTGAACCATTTGCAGGTGTAGGCAGTATGCCCGGGAACAAGGTCGAAAATTATTCGCATATCACGCTTATGCGCTTCGTCAAACAAACGCTTGGCGTCTTCATTTGTACCGTATCTCGGAGCGATTGAGTAATAATCCTCAACATCGTATCCGGCATCGGTAAACGGCGATGCAAAACAGGGATTAATCCATATTGCGGTAAATCCCATATCCTTTATGTAGTCAAGTTTTTCGATAATTCCGTTAAAATCTCCGATACCGTCGGCATTTGTGTCACGGAAACTTTGCGGATATATCTCATAGAATACCGCATTTTTTAACCATTCTTTCATTTTTTATCATCCTTTCATATTGTTGAGAGTATTTCGCGGATTGCGCTTTTTAAGTTTTCGTCCGCATCGAGCGTTTCGAGAAATTCATAAACTTCGCTCACATCGGTCATTTCACATACTGCATTATAAATATCATCTTTGACTAAATTCTCCGTCTGTGCTTTCAGACAGAGGTCAAAAACCATTGCTTTATAATCATTTGCAAGAACCTTTACGGCGCTTTCAAATTCAACACACAAATTTCCGCTTACATTTTCGGCGGTTACGGTAAGCGATTTGCCGTCGTGCGATTTTTCAAACGCTATGCCGCTGCCATCAGAGGTTAATTTAATATCTGCATCGGATATTTTTACAAATTCTATTATATATGTTCTCTTTTCGGGAGCATAGGGGTTTCCACCTTCGGGCAAAATGATTTCAAACCGTGGTTTTTCGCTCCATGAAAGATTAAGCGTTGTCAGCGCAAATTCTCCGTTGCAGTTGTCATCATCTTCGTATAAGCCGAATGAATTATTTGCCCCGGGGTATACTTTTATTCTCAGCTTTTCGGGATTGGACGTATCGTTTACGTGTCCGTCATTTTCGGCCATCGGAATAATTCCGCCCGCCTTTACAAATACGGGCATTTCATTTATATGTCTGTACATTTTGTAGCTTCTGCCGCCTTTGTAAGCAGTTGCGTTGAAGTAATCAAACCATTCGCCCTCCGGCAGCCATACATTTACGTGTCCCATGCCGGTTACAGTATCGGATTTCTTCGTTATGGGAGCCGCGATCATCTGTGTTCCGAAGAAATACTCATTTTTATGTAAATAAGCTTCTTTTTTATCGGGATTTCCGTAATAAAGCGGCTGAATAATCGGACTGTCATTATACGATGCCTCATAGTTCATGGAATACAAATACGGAATAAGCTTATGGCGAAGTCTTAAAAATTCCGACATTGATTTTTCGTATTCCGAGCCGTAATTCCACGGTTCTTTGCCTAAAAAGATACAGTTTGTGCTGTGCAGGCGCATTATCGGCGAAAAGACACCGAACTGAACCCATCTTGTGATAAGCTCGTCGTCACGGTAGCCGAACATATGACCGCCGATGTCATGACTCCACCAGCCATAGCCGACATTTGACGCATTTGCCGTAAAATAAGGCTGAAAATCAAGCGATTCCCATGTCATGAAGGTATCTCCCGAAAATCCGATAGGATAGCGGTGGCTGCCTACTCCCGAATAACGCGAAAATATAAGCGGTCTTTTTCCGTCCTTTGCATTATCGAGATAATGGAAGTGATTAAGCATCCAAAGCGGGTCAAGTCCCTCAACTTTGCTTGTGTTTCCCTGCTGCCAGTCCATCCACCAGAAATCCACACCCATTTTTTCGTGCGGATAAAGCATATGTTCAAAATACGCTTCGAGGAAATTCGGGTCTGAAATATCAAATTCGACTTTTTCTTCGTTTTCATAATCAACACCCATAGCTTCCGCCATTTCACGGTATGAATCCTCATGTGCGGCAATGCCCTCCGCAGGATGAAGGTTGAGAGCGGTGCGAAGATGATTTTTGTGCAGATACGATATTAATTTTTCAGGTTCCGGGAAAAGCTTTCTTTCCCAGCTGAACCCCGTCCAGCCGCTGCCGTATTTTGAATCTATGTTAACCTTGTGCCAGTCCATATCAAGTATCCCTACAGAGAAAGGAATATTTTTCTCCATGAACTTGTCCATAAGAGCTGTATATTCCTCCTGTGTATAAGCATGGTATCTGCTCCACCAGTTGCCGAGAGCATATCGCGGAAGCAAAGGCGTTTTGCCGGTCAGGCGGTACAATGCCTTTAAGCAGCTGCGGTATTCGCCTGCGTATCCGAAAAGATATATATCGATTTTTGACTTTTCGCGTACTTCAACCCAACCGTCGGAGTTAATGGCAAGCGTATTGCTGTCATCCAGTATGCACATTTCATGGGAAGACATAAGCCCGTCCTCAAGCGGACATTCTCCGTTTACACCGTCGAGTGTGCGGACTGTTCCTTTAAGATTATTTGATTTTTGACCATAATGCCAAATATTTCCGTTATGACCGAGATGTCCGGTAAAGTGTGCATTCAGACTGTTCGGAGAAAATTTCTCTTTTGTGTATCTGATTTCAATGCACTCTGTTTTAATAACGAGCATACCGTCTTTATCGGTTACGGTGTACTCCGGTACGTCAAAATCACGATTGATTACCGATTGTGTGGCTCTGTCTTCAAATTCTCCGTTTTCACTGTATTCCATACGTATCAGTGACGGAGTAAGCACCGTGAAACGGTAGCAATCACCTTTTACAACTGCCTCTTTACGGCAAAGAGGCGAGGTATGTATCTTTTTTAAATCGGGCATATTAAATACTCCTTTTTTATATATTTTCTCCATTATATCAGCTATTTTGTGCCAGCGCTACAATTTTTTTCACGCAAAGTAACAAAATATTCACCATTATCTTGACAATCGGCAATCGGCGCAATATAATATAGAGGTAAAATATGTCGGAGGGACTCTTATGAAAAACAGTATGTCCTTTAAAGAAAAAAAGATACACGGAAGTCCGCTGTATGCGTTTGTGATGTACAAAATGAATTGCGGCGGTTCCAATTTGATTGTTACGCCGCATTGGCACGACGAAACGGAAATTATTTACGTTCTTGACGGCGAAATAAGCATATCCGTAAACGGGAACCGATATTCGGGAAAAAAAGGCGATATTTTTGTCGTAAATAATGGTGAAATTCATGAAATTTTAAGCGGTTATAACGGAGCGGCATATGATGCATTTGTGTTTGATTTAAAAAGTATGTTGTTTGCGGCGGAGGATTTGGCGCAGAAGAAATTTTTAGAGCCGGTTAATTCGGGAGAGGTATTGTTCAAAAATAAAATTTCGGACAACTGTAAAATGCGTGAAATACTTGAGCATATTAAAGATATTAACGAAAATCATACGTATTCGTATACGCTTATGACAAAAGCGCTGATTTTACAGTTTATTGCAATGCTGTTTGACGATAAACAGTATTGTGAGGAAAAAATAAATTCGGCAAAAGAAAATAAATATGCGCTGCAAAAGAAAATAATAACCTATATACGGGAAAATTTATCATCACGTATAACGCTTGATGAAACCGCACGCAGATTCAATATGTCCTCGAAATATTTCTGCCGATTTTTTAAAAACAATTTTCACAAAACGCTTGTCGAATATATTACAAGCGTGCGCATGGAAAAAGCGTTGGAGCTGCTTTCTGATACGGATATGAGCGTTACGGATATTGCACTCGAATGCGGATTTTCAAACATGAGTTATTTTGCGCAAACCTTCAGAACAAGCGTCGGCATATCGCCGAGAGAATACAGAAACATACTGCTTAAAGAACAGGAAAGATGAAGGAGCTTTAAATGGGATTTTTACTTAAATATCTGAAAAAATACAAAAAGGAAAGCATAGGCGGCCCGCTTTTTAAAATGATTGAGGTCATATTTGAACTGCTTGTTCCGCTTGTTGTCGCATCGATTATTGATAAGGGAATTGCCGGCGGTGACAGGGCGCATATTGTGAAAATGTGTATTGTGCTTGTTGTTTTGGCTGCAGTCGGACTTACAAGCACACTCACGGCGCAGTATCTGTCGGCAAAGGCGGCGGTGAGTGTAAGTACCGATATGCGTCATGATGTGTTCAGAAAAATTCAGAGCTTTTCATATGCAGACGCAGACAAAATAGGAACATCGGTACTTGTTACCAGAATGACGAGCGACATTAATCAGATACAGAACGGTCTTAATATCACCCTGCGTCTGCTGCTTCGTTCGCCGTTTGTTGTAATCGGTGCTATGGTTATGGCTTTTACCGTTGATACAAAAGCGGCTATGGTATTTGCGGTGGTAATTCCGATTTTGTTTGCCGCTGTATTTACGGTTATACTGACGACTATTCCGATGTTTCGGCGTGTGCAGGAACGGCTGGATGGTGTAACGCGGACAGTGAGAGAAAATATCACGGGTACGCGTGTTATAAGAGCGTTTAATAATCAGAGATCGGAAAACGATGAGTTTGAAGGAGAAAATACAACTCTTGCCGCTTTGCAGAAAACCGCCGGAGCGGTGTCGGCGCTGATGAATCCGGTGACGTTTCTGATTATAAACGCAGCTGTTATTTTCCTTATAAAAGCGGGGGCGGTGCAGGTTAATTACGGAATGTTGAGCGCCGGACAGGTTGTGGCGCTTTATAATTATATGTCGCAGATTTTGGTTGAGCTTATAAAGTTTGCAAACGTAACGGTGAGCGCATCAAAGGCTTTGGCATGTGCAAGACGTATAGAGGCGGTTATGAATGAAAAGGGCGGACAGGAGATATTTACATCTGATGCTGTATCAGAAGCAAAGGTAGAGTTCAGAAATGTGAGCCTTGCATATAATGCCGGTGCGGAATGTGCGCTTAATAATATAAATTTCACGGTAAAAAGCGGAGAAACCATAGGAATTACCGGAGGAACCGGCTGCGGAAAGTCGTCGGCGGTAAATCTTATACCACGATTTTATGATGCAACATCGGGAACTGTTTTTGTTAACGGACGTGATGTAAAAAGCTTTGATACAGACGAGCTTAGGAAAAAAATAGGCGTTGTTCCGCAAAAGGCGGCGTTGTTTTCGGGAACAATAAGAGAAAATCTGCTTTGGGCAAAAGAGGATGCAACCGATGAGGAAATAATGGAGGCTGTGCGTACTGCGCAGGCGGAGGACGTAATAAAGTCGAAGCCTGACGGATTGGACGAAAAAATCAGCAAGAGTACGCTTTCCGGCGGACAAAAGCAAAGACTTACCATTGCGCGTGCATTAGTTGGAAAGCCGGATATACTTATTCTTGACGATTCCTCATCAGCGCTGGATTACGCAACCGATTTTAATTTGAGACAGGCAATTGCGGATCTGCCGTGGAAACCTACGGTGTTTATTGTGTCACAGAGAATTTCGTCCGTTATGGGCTGTGATAAAATTCTGCTTTTGGAGGACGGGCATCAGGCAGGCTTTGCGCCGCATGATGAGCTTTATAAAAATGTAGAGTTGTATCGGGAGATTTGTGACATACAGCTGTCGGATTGATTCTATAATTTGTGCCGTTTTTCGGCGGAATGGAGATTACTATGAAAATCGCAAAGAGAGTATTGAAATATATTTCCGGCTATAAGCTGTATATATTTCTGTCGTTTGCCGCGGCTATGGTATCTGTTGCGGGAACGCTTTATATACCGGTGTTGGTCGGACGTGCAATAGATTTAATGACAGGAGCGGGCAGCGTGGATTTAAGCGGCGTTTTTGCTGTTCTTTTGCAGATTGCGGCGGTTACGGCTGCGGCGGCACTGTGCACGTGGCTTATGAATATATGCAACAACAAAATCACATACAGCGTATCATGTGATTTGCGCCGTGACGCGTTTCTGAAAATCGGCAGGCTACCGGTAGGGTATGTGGATTCACACCGAACGGGAGAAACGGTCAGTCTTATCGTGGCCGACACGGAACAGATTTCCGACGGACTGCTCATGGGATTTACGCAGTTTTTTACGGGAGCGCTTACAATACTCGGAACTCTCGGATTTATGCTTTATATTAATGCGTGGATTGCGCTGGCGGTAGTCGGACTTACGCCGCTTTCGCTGTTTGTGTCGAAATTCATTGCTTCAAAAACTTACAGAATGTTTCTTAAACAGTCTGAGGTAAGAGCGGCGCAGACGGGATTTGTTGACGAAATGATAGGTGGTCACAGAATAATAAAGGCGTTTTGCCGCGAGAAAGAAACAATAGAAAAATTTGACTCGATAAATGATGAATTGAAAACTATTTCATTAAAAGCTGTATTCTTTTCGTCGCTTACCAATCCGTCCACGCGTTTTGTGAATGCTGTTGTGTATGCCTGTGCGGCGCTTATCGGCGCCCTGTTTGCACTGACGGGCGGCTTGACGGTGGGCGGACTTACGTGCATTTTAAGCTACGCAAACCAATACACAAAGCCGTTTAATGAAATTTCGGGAGTTATAACAGAATTGCAGGGAGCGTTGGCGTCTGCCGGACGTGTATTCGAGCTTTTGGATATGGAAGAGGAAACAGATTCCGAAAATATACTTCCGTTGTCGAAGGGCAGCATGGAATTTAAGGATGTGTATTTTTCATACACTCCCGAACGTCCGCTTATCGAGAATTTTAACCTTACCGTAAAACCCGGAGAAAGAGTGGCGATAGTAGGGCCTACCGGCTGCGGAAAAACCACGCTTATTAATCTGCTTATGCGATTTTATGACGTTAATTCGGGTAAAATTTCAGTTGACGGTAAAAATATAAACGATGTGTCGCGCAGCAGTCTGCATGACAGCCTTGGCATGGTATTGCAGGACACATGGCTTAAAAGCGGAACGATACGCGATAATATTGCCATGGGAAAAAAGGATGCATCGCGTGAGGAAATAATAAATGCGGCAAAGGCCGCATATGCGCATAGCTTTATAATGCGCATGAAAGACGGCTATGATACCTATATAGGCGAGGACGGCGGCGGATTGTCAGCCGGACAGAAGCAGCTTTTGTGTATCGCGAGGGTTATGCTGTCAAAGCCGGCGGTGCTTATTCTCGATGAAGCGACATCGTCGATTGATACGCATACGGAGCTTAAAGTCCAAAAGGCATTTGACAAGCTTATGGAGGGCAGAACAAGCTTTATTGTTGCGCACAGGCTTTCAACGATACGTGAGGCTGATGTTATACTTGTCATGAACAGCGGACATATAATAGAGCAGGGTACGCATAGGGAGCTTATAGAAAAGAAAGGTTTTTATTACAAGCTCTACACCAGCCGTCTTGCACAGGCGTAAAACAACAGATATATAAAGTTTGTGTTATAAAATAAACAAAAAATATCGCAACACCTCAGAAACCACATAAAACCTAACAATTTCAGCATTTTAACCACAAATAAAAATTACAGAAATTATAATAAAACACCCAAAAGTGTTGGAAATGTACAGAACTGACGGCTGTAAGTATGTCAAAAAAGCAAGCAGTAGCTTATATCTAAACTAAATAATTATACAAAAGTATGTCAAAACTATTCATAAATGGAGAATGTTGTAAATATCAAGAAAAATTGGAATACAGCGGGTTAAAATCTCGCATTCTTGAAAGGGTAAAAAATAAGGGTAGGGGGAACAAAAATTCCTCTGCCCTTATTTTTATATAGTTACATATTATGAATAATCTTCTATTACTTTTTCATTATGCAAATTATGAAAAAACTTGACAAATGATTAATTTCATGGTATAATATAGGAGTTCTCGATGTTGTTACCACACGCAGCGAGGACAAAAATCAAGAGTGAATAAGGCAGAGAACATCCCTTTCCAACCGTTCTCTGTCTTATTTTTTGTAAAAATATATAGCTTGCGCAGTGTAATTCACGACAGCTATCATAAATCTTGTCGGTATGTATGCATACCGCTTCGCGGAAGTTAGTACCGCATTTTACACATTCAGCTGCGGCAGCGGTTGTTTCACCGCGGCAGGTTGAACAACCATTATTGCAGCCTCTGCCTGATGCGGCGCTTGTTCTTTCATATTTGCAATCATTCATACTTTTAACTCCTTTCTGAAATAAGGGCATTATAAGTTTTGATACCCACGCTGTATAATATGCGGCGCTGCTATTTTATGTGAAATAAAACATCTGAAAATCCGAATAAATAAATATATGCAAGCATATAAATTATTGTCAGTTTGTTCGGGGAGATGAAGCTTTGAAAAATATTTTTAAAATAGCATTTGCTTATGTAGCGGCTTTGGTGGGGGCGGGATTTGCATCGGGACAGGAAATAATAAGCTTTTTTGTAAAATACGGTAAAATCAGCGCTGTTGGAGTGATTTTATCAGCGATTTTATTCGGTATTTTTGCAGCAGTAGTTTTGTGTGGCTGCATAGAACTTAAAACCGTGTGCTATGCGGAATATCTTGAAAGCATAATGCCTAAGCCTTTTGTCAGATATACAGAGATTATAACCTTTCTTTACGGAATATCCGTATTTTGCGTAATGGCTTCGTGTTTTGGTGAAATGGGGTATGTTTTGTGGGGAATAGAAAACTTTAAAGGCGTAATATTTTTATGTATAATGTGTGCAGTGTTGATGATTTTAGGAACCGACAGAGTCATGGATTTTAATGCAATGCTCGGAAGTATAATCATTATAGGAATTGTCAGCTGCAGCATTTATGTTTTGGCATACCGTGAGCATCAGACCTTTTCAAATATACCAAGAATGGCTCTTTCATCAATCAGCTACTCTGGATACAATCTGATTACGGCAGGAAGTGTGCTTGCACCTATGAGCAAAAACATTAAAAGTCGTTTTGAAGCATGGATGGTAGGAATAATAAGTGCGGCGGCAATGTTTATGATGATGATACTGATATGGGCAATCATGGGAATATACTATAATAAGATAAATATGGGCGAAATACCTATGTTGACGATGGTTATGCGTCAGAATAAGCCGCTTACGGTGATATACAGTCTGATGCTTTGGGCCGCGCTTATATCTACGGCAATTTCAAACGGTATTTGCTGTGTGAATATTTTGTGTAGCAGCATTAGCAGGGGTATGGCGATAGTGGTGGTGACGGTAATGGGATTGTGTCTGAGCGGTGTGGGATTTTCGGCATTGATAAACGTTGCATACAGGATATGTGGTTATGCAGGTATTGTAGTTATTGTATATTTATATTTTAATTTTATTAAAAAAGGAAGAAAATCAAAGAAATAAAGAGAAAATAAAAGAAAAAACGGGATAATTCCCAGATAATAACGATATTTTCATATTGCAAAAAGAAATAACATCTGTTAGAATAGATGAGTCGGTTAGATGGTGAGTTTAGAATCTCGGGATGTAGCGCAGTTTGGTAGCGCATCTGGTTTGGGACCAGAGGGCCGCAGGTTCGAATCCTGTCATCCCGACCACTCATAATTATGCTGGTATAGCTCAATTGGTAGAGCAGCTGATTTGTAATCAGCAGGTCGTAGGTTCGAGTCCTATTACCAGCTCCAAAAAGGGA
>JABLTK010080304.1_pt1 | contig 40576 bp, 24 predicted proteins | sample 7160131 | NCBI WGS metagenome assembly JABLTK01 (sample SAMN14651221, study PRJNA627086) | human gut metagenome | isolation source: feces | host: Homo sapiens
TGCCATTGTTTTTTCTTCAAGGCTTTCTCTTACGCCGCCCCATCGACCGTCTATTGTCGGTCTTATTCCTATTTTCGGTTTCATAAAAATCATTCCTTTCGTATACTTTTATAAACATGAATACAAAACATTTCTCAGCCGCGGCTGATAATATTCCTCCTGCGGATTGAGCATATGATGTGTATAGAACATAGATAAATTCAAATCGGTGTCGATAAGTACTGTTGCACCTGCTGCACCGCCCCAACCAAACTCACCTATTGAGCCATTGGAACCCGCCTTAACTCTATCAATCATGGTTCTCACACCCAAACCATAACCATATCCTCTCAGTTGAGGCCAGTTAAAATATTTTATCTGATGCTCATTCAACTGATTTTCTTTCAACATTTTAATTGAGTTTGACGATATGATTTGTTCACCATTTTCACTTATGCCGTTATTTGCAAGTGCAGAAGAAAAACGGGAATAATCTTCTACCGAAGTAGTAATCCCTGCTCCACCACTATCATATTCCTCTCCGAATATAAGACTTACCGCTTTTCCGACTTCTTCGATTCTTCCGCTTTTCGTCTGATTATTTCTATCACTTTGTTGCTTTACTATATTTGTTTCATTGGAATTTATATATTGATACTGCTTTGCCACTCTTTCTATAACATTTTCATTGTGATAATATGTGTCCTTCATTTCCAAGGGTAAAAGTATATTTTCCTTGACATAATCTCTGAACTTTTTACCTGAAATAACCTCAACCACTGCTGCAAGTACATCATGATTTAATCCATACTGCCATGCTTCACCCGGTTCAAAACTTAATCCGTCCGCTGCCAGACACTTAATTGTATCAAGTGTATTCATTCTGCCGTTTGTAATTTCTTTTGCTTTCTTGAAAGCTGCTGTATCCGTATTATATGTAAGTCCTGAAGTCATTGTAAACAAATGCCTTAAAGTTATCGGATTGTTTGCTTTTATTCTGTCGCCATTCGATTTGTTTATGTATATATCCCTATATTCCGGTATAAATGAATATAACGGATCATCAAGCAGAAAATATCCTTTTTCATAAAGCTGCAATGCAGCAAGAACTGTGATTGGCTTTGAGCAAGAATAAATGTTAAATAAAAGATTTTCACTCATCGGAATTTTATTCTTAACATCTTCAAAACCCGATTGAAAGCTAAACACTTCTTTATTTTTCAAAGTTATTTTTATACTGTTTCCAGGTATTCGCCAATCTGTCAACATTCCCATAAATTCCTTTATAGGTGTAAAATTCATAAAATCCCTCCAACATTGCAACTATCTGAAATGAAATTTTAAATTTTTATCATCGCCTGATATGTGCAATTATAAAATCAGTTATTTCAGAACTGTTTTTTAAAAATCCATGAGGATGATGCCCCTGATATACTCGCGGAATAACTTTGAGCAATTCATTATGCCCCTCAAAAGCTTCTTCCATGAGTTTACCGTTTTCCTCATAAATCACTGTTTTGTCCTCTGTTCCGTACAGCATAATTATCGGTATTTTGTGTTTTTTTATAGTGTCTGCTGAATTTATCGGATGATTTTTAAAATCCAAAAGCTTAGGTCTTGTTATGCCAGGATATGCCTTAATAAATTCATTTTCCCATACTTCTTCACATTCTTTGCTCCCGACTTTCCCGGGATAACTCAAAAAATTCAGAACCGGTGCGTCTAAAAACATGCATGCTACATCATCGGGGTATAATCCCGCAAAGTTCATTGCAATCGCACCGCCACAGCTCATACCTATCAAAACGCACTTTGATTTTAAATTATATTTCCGGCTGATAAATTCAACAAATCTATGTTTTGCGTCACAATCTTCTTTTGTTGCAAATCTGGTTTTATTCTGCAAATATGCCGCATGAAATCCTTTGCTGAGAAGCGCTGTTTCCGTTTCCGGAAAAGCGCCCCAATACTCTGTTTTTAACGTCCAGTTTTTTTCTTTATCCGTTTTGGACGGAAAAACTATAATTGCTTTTCTGTCCTCGAAAATAAACTCTTTACTTTTAAATCCCTGCCACATAAATTTTTACCTTAAAACATCAATCACAGATTATTCTCCATATGCCTTGAAGTCTCGCATTGATACCTCACCATCGCTTTCGGTTATTTCAAGTCTCAACGTACCTGTTTTAATAAGCGGAAAACGACATATACGTTTATGACCTATATTATCTCCCGAAAATACACATATTTCCTTTTCACTGTAACCCGGAAGAGCTGCATATAAACGGAACGACCGTACACTCTCACCATTTGTTAAATCTTCCTGTAAAACAACCGTATCAACAAAACAGTTTCCTATTTCGGCTATATTCCGTTCATTCATGGCTTCTTCTGTTTTTATGAGGTAACTTGTTTCGGAAATCTTTTCCATTTTGCCAAACGGAAGGGGTGTCCCATATTTGCGTCTCAATGCTTCTCCGAATTCTTTTAATCTTTTCGTATCTTCGGTAGGCAACAACCCGTCCGAATTGGGACCTATATTCAAAAGCAGATTTGCACCCCTGCCGACAGAATATTCATATATCCCCATTAGTTCATCAACAGACTTAACAGTGTCTGCGTTTGCCGAACAATCAAACCATGTATATGTACGCATACGAATATCACATTCAGCAGGCAAATAACGTACCGCGCCCAATTTTTCCTGTTCCTTTGCAAACATGGAAAATTCAATTCTCTCGACCACGTTTTGGTTTGGTGAGTCCGCATAGCCATCTTCATTTCCTATCCACCTTGTGTCCGGATCCCATTTACCTATAAGACGTATGCCGGGCTGCAAAGTACGGATAGTATGAATTATACGTTTCATATCATATTCATGATTTTCCGAACCACAGCCGTCAAACCATAAATAATCAATTTTTCCGTAATTTGTTAAAAGTTCGCTTATTTGATTAATAAAATATTCATCATATTCTTCAGCATTATCAAACTTCACCGTTCCTCCCCACTGAGCCGGAGAATAGTACAGTCCTACCTTCAAATTATAAAGTCTGCATGCGTTTGTAAATTCCTGCACAACATCTCCGGTTCCATTTTTCCATGGGCTTTGAGCAACAGAATAGTCAGAATATTTACTCGGCCAATTTGCAAACCCGTCATGATGTTTTGTTACCAAGATTGCATATTTTGCACCTGCGTTTTTTGCTGCCCTTATCCAACTTTCGCAGTCAAGGTGCTCCGGGTTAAATGCTGATGCCGGCATTGGGAATCCGTCCCAATCATCATGACCCGGAAAAAAACTTCTTATTCCGAAATGAAAAAACATTCCGAACTCCCAATCCATAAATTCAAGCTGCTTTTTTGTAGGTATAAATTTTTTATTCATTTGTTTTATATTCCTTTCATTTTGTTATTTTTTTATAAATATATTTTTATATTATTATTTGCATTTTTAGAAAGTCTGCATTCTGTCGAAATGGTCTTTTCTCCTGCATACACAGTTAATTTATAATCACCGTAAAATCCGCGGAAATCCACTTTATTATTTGAGGTTTTTAAAATCAAAGATGTATGCCATTCCTCATTTATTAACTTTTTCAGCATTTTAAATGACGGTTTTTCTGTCATGTCAAAACGCATAAGTCCACCGTAATAAACATTTTCCCCTTCTGTCATATCCCCCTGTGGCGCAAAAGCGGCATATCCGTCAACAATATTCCAATATATTATTGCCTCCATAGCAGGATGGCTGAAGAATATTGAATACAGCCTTCTTAAAAGTTCTGTTTGTATTTCTTCATTTTCTGCGTCATCTCCATATGCAGGGATTGTCATCTCTGTTATCTGCTCTGCCTTTCCAAAACGTGCATAGAGATCCATAATTTTAAATAAAGATTCCGGATTGTATTTTTCTTTTGCCATTTCCGCCTCCTCTGCAAGCGGAAAAAAGCTATGAAATTGCAATCCTACGGAATCAAGATGGGTTATACCACTTTTTAACAGTCTTTCTATTTGCATGAAATATGCGTTTCTGTTGTTATATGTTCCCGGCCACCATATTTTGTAGTCATTTACTATAAGACGATTTTTAGGGAAATATTTATCTGCTGTTCTATAACTCCATTCAAGAAAATCATCTTCATAGAAGAACTTTGAATGTCCCTCCTGGAGTGTCTCATTTGTCACTTCAAAGCTCGGAATATCATCGGCATAACGCTCTGATATTTCACGGAAATGTTGTTCAAGCTTTGCCTTATGTTCATATACTGTTGCATTTTTCAGCCATTTGGGGAGCCATTCATCATAATTCAAGCAATGACATTTTGGTTCTATTCCCTTTTCCTTACAATATTCTATACACAAATCGGGAGTCGGACGACGATAAATTCTTGGAGAATTTTTTTCATACCTCGGTTTTCCTTCCTCCGGTTCAAGATCACTCCAATAAAACGGAACTGTTGCAAGGTTAAAAACTTCTGAGAATTTTTCTCTGTAAATTTTATTTTTTTCATCATTTTCAAATTCATCAAGCATAAATATATTAGCACCGAATTTAAACTCGTGATTTTTTTGCTCCACCTTAACGGTTATGTTTTCGGGAAGATTTTCCCCCACAAACTCAATATGTGCATCTCCTTTCCGATTAAGCTCTATTCCGGATTTTACTCTCAGTTCTGTAATGTCTTTTTGCTCATTAAAATATTTAAGTACATCTTCTCTCCTTGACATTATATCACTCCTTTTAAATTATTTTAATTTTGCTTTTGAAGCAAAACAATTGTAAATACAATAAGTCCTATTCCAAGAATCTGTATAAGGCTTATTGATTCTTTTAATATAAACACGCTTATAAAAGCAGCGGTTACAGGTTCTATGCAGCATAATATAGCTGCTTTTGACGCACTGGTATTTTTCAGCCCTACCGTATACAGCATAAAAGGTAACACAGTGCCGATTATAGCCAGAAAAATTATATTTTTCAAACAATATGTATTTTTTACTATTATTTCAGCCATTTCGGGAATATCTGCTATAAATAATGCACCAAGTGCGGCAAAAATAAAGTTGTATACTATTAACGTCATTTTATCATATCTTTTTAAAATTATTTTCCCGACAATGCTGTAAAGTGCATATGCTATTCCCGAACAAATCCCCCAAAGCAGTCCGAGAGGGCTGAAAACACCGTTGTCTTGTTCAAATAAACCACATACAAACATACACCCGATAAATGCAAAAACCACACACGCAGCTTTCTTAAATGTTATATGCTCTCTAAGAAAAACAGCCGAAAAAATAATCACCCATATCGGAGAAGTGTACATAAGTACATCTGAAACAGCCACAGAAGTCAACTCCATACTCATAAAATAAAAGGTTGACATTGCAAGAGAACTGAAAATTCCCACAAAAGCAAACAGCCATATATCCTTTATATTAATTTTGAGTTTTGTGGCATCCTTTACAAGCACAACCGTCAAAACTATTATTGCAGAGACAATCCAACGCAAAGACGAAATTTGTACAGATGAAAAACCAGTCTTGCCCAATTCTCTTACAAACAGTCCTATGACTCCCCACATCACTCCCGCAATCAGAATAATTGCATTTGAAAACCTACTCATTTTGTCCACCTTATCCGACATAAATTAATAAAATTCTATATACTTGATATAAAATTTGAATTTTTGATTTGTATTTTCCTTACTTTGATTTAGATTGAAATTAAGCTCGCTTATATTTCCTTTCCAATCGGAATTACCGTTTAAATCAAACACTTCACTGTACCAATGCCCACCGGCTCTTTTTCCCGGATTAAAGCTTATAAGCTTATTTCCTGCACTGTCAGTTACAAAAGCTTCTCCTTCTTCACAATTTGAATACATATAACAAATTTTCATTTTCTTGTACGTATCGGCATCTATACTTAATTTGCTAAAAACTATTCTCGGTATATTTTTCCATTCCACGTCGGCACGCATTGCTTCTTTTTCTTTATCAAAAACAAGTCCCGGCAGTATGTCTCCACCATTTTTCAGCTGCAAATTGTCAAAATTTATTTCTTCTTCTTTTTCAAAAGAGATTTTATATCCGCTATGCTCTTTATACGGCGGAGCAAATTTGTTAATTCCTCTACAACCGTCAATTGCCCAAACTTCTCCGTTAATCGGATTAATTAAAATGTCATAGACGTCAACACCTGCCAGCATTCCCTTTGTTACAATGCTTCCACCGCAGAAAGTTCCCGTAAATGAATTTTTCCCCTTTTGACTTCCTCTCGTGATGACCTGAAAACTTTTTCCGCCGTCCACAGAGCGCTGTATTCCATAATTGTTTACCCCTTTTTTTCCTCTCGAACCAACATATATAACATCGGGGTATCTCGGATCAACTGCACATACTGCACTTTTTCCGCAGCAATCAGACTCTTTCAGATTATCCGTTAGATATGTAATGACACCATTCTGTATTTTTCCGAATCCGGCAACTCCCGCAAAATACAAAATATTATTTATACCATCATAAGTAAGATCGCTTAAAAGCGTTCTGCTGTCATCATCATCCTCTGAAAAATCAAAAAACAAATTCCATGTTTCCCCGTCATCATATGATACAACAATTTTGTTTTTATTCAATCCATAGAGTTCTTTCTTTCCATATGGATTATATGTTAAGACAGATTCACATCCGCTCATTTTTAGCCATGAATATCCGCTATCAGCGCTTCTCATACAAGACGCAAACCATATATCTTTATTGTTCGGGGATTGAAAACAGCTTTGTTTCCAACTTGCTTGCTGAATCGGAGACAAGATTATACCTGTTTTTTCCCATGTTGTTCCTCCGTCTCTCGTAATTCTTATTTCAACCGTTGCATTCCATGAAGTCGCTGCTGTTCCATCTTCATTTAAACCCGTTGATCCCAATACGAATACTGTATTTTCATCTACGGCATAAGAACCATATACAGCGCCCGTCCACTTATTTCCGTTTTGCATACAAATACTCTTCCAAGTTGTTCCGCCGTCTGTTGTATATGCACCGTCATAATCCTGATTGCCCAAACAGATTATATTCGGATCATAAACGTTGAAATAACTTCTTTGAGAAATACATGACATATTACCACCATCAAAATTATAATAATAGTGTTTTCCTCCATCAGTAGATTTTGCAACATAATCCCCTCCGAAGGCAAAAACCGTATTTTGTTCAATCGGACTCCATATGAATACAGAATATCTGTTATTTACGGTATAGAAATTATTATCATTCTCATCATATGCCATATGCCAGCTTACTCCGCCATCTTCGGAATAATATTTTCGGCTGTTATATGCAGAATGGTTAAATCTACATATTGTCATACGTTGAGGATTAAGCCTTGATACCGAAAGATTCCTTGTCATATTAACCGTATCTGTGTCGGATACCCCTTTGGGAAAGCTACTGCCCGAAATTTTAGTAAATGTTCTTCCGCAATCTTCCGATTTCCATAAACCGTTATTATTATTAACATAAACATTATCGGGGAGTGAATCAATAACATCTATTCCCCTAAAACAGCCACCGTCCAGCACCTTTTCAAATGTGGCACCTTTATCCAGGCTTCTGTACACTCCATCATAAGCAGCAGCATATAATATTCCTTTTGTCGGATGAACTCTCAGCATACAATTTGACATCTTATCATTAACGAGATTAAAGCTTAGACCTCCATCGTCACTCCTCCAAAGCCCATACAGCGTATTTGAGCTGTCACTGTCAATTCCGCTTCTTGCAGACCAATACACCGTTTTACTTCTTTTCAGAGTTTCATCATATGAGGATTTATCAAACATAACACTGCGCCATGATGGATCTCTATTTTGACTGTTAAAACTTCCGGATAAAACCTGCGTCCAGGTTTCAGCTGCATCAAATGATGTGTAGACGCCACTCACTCCGTTAACATTTGAATAATCGGAAACTGCTATGACAACATTTTTATTATTCGGATCAATTTCAAGCCCGGTACAACTTCCGGCATAAAAGCCTGCCCCCGTTTTTTCCCAATTTTCTCCACCGTCAAGACTTCTTAAAAGTCCGGCAACATCTGTTCCTGCAACCAAGAACTCTCCGTCCTCACTAATTGACATTGCTTTTAATATCTGGCAGCCTTCTCCTCCCGTTTTTCCTGTTTCAAGATATTCCCTTGAAACAATGGGAACAGGCTTCCACACGTTTTTATCTTCATTATATTTGTCATAGTAAGTTTTTGTATTGTATTTTTCGGTAACCGGCTTTAAAGTCTGCCCTTGATTTCTATCAAAAATATATATAACTGCTTCTTCCCACCAAAACACATCGGAAAAACTGTTTTGAGTATTCAGCAATATTTCCTCATTTTCTCCGATTGTCTTAAAGTCCCCCATAGCCACATTCTTTAAGATTTCGTCTATATAATTTGCAACTACAATCTCATAATTACCCGGACTTAAAAACTTTATATATGTATCACCATTAATATGTTTCACTTCTGCTTTTGCCTCTGCGTGTACTTCAAGCGTTACATCTTCTCCGCTCATTGAAAAGCTGTATATGCCGTCAGCATCAGGCTCAAGCTTTTCACCCTGTGGCAAAAGCAATGCACTTTGTTCATAATAGTCTGAGTCAATACAGCTTACTTTAAATTTCACTTCTTCGTCTTTGCAGGCGTATTTTTGCTTATATCCGTAAATATCACCTGCTCCGGAAATTATCTCAGCCTTTGCACCGCCATATTCAGCCAAATTCAGAACAAACGCATCTGTTATATCATAAATATAAAAATTATCAATACAAAATCCCGTCTGCGGACTACTGACCGCATAAATCGTTATTGCGCTTTTATTTTCCGTTGCTACAAACTCTGCTGTACGATTTTGCCATCCCGCAGATGCCCAGAAGCTTTCACCGTATGTTGTCCATAGAGTTTTCGGAGTATCTGCTTTATAATCAAATGTACAAAAATACTTATGTCCCTTTTCTATATCTGCTTTAAAGCTGCAATATAATTCATCTGATACGTTGGTACTTTTCCCCGTCATTTTCAGATAATGATTATTATACTTATATTCCGTTGCCTGTCCCTTTTCCTTTGTTATCAAGGTTTTTCGGTTTACGGAACACTCTGTTATATCCGACTCCATATCTCCGTAGGGTGTCAGGCACGTAACCTCGGCATATGTTATCGGTCTTAATAAAATAACAAACAATGCCGTAAACAACAATAAGAATTTTTGTTTCACAGTTTTTTCTCCGCTCTTATAATTTTATAAATAGGCAGCGCCTACGGCTCCTGCATCACCTGCCAACTCAGAAATTCTCACCGGAACCCTAAGCATGTGTTCTCTGTCAATTGCATCAAGAAGTCTTTTACCTTGCTTTGTTATTCCCCCTGCAAGTATAATTATATCCGGATCATAAATCTTTTCTATATTTTTCAGTCCGACAAGAAGCCAATCTATATATTCTTTAAAAACTTTTTTACAAATTTCGCATCCGCTGTCTAAAATTTCAAAGAATTGTTTACCGTTAAGCTTAAAATCATTATGCTTCAAGAATTCGTAGATTTTGCTTTGCGGATTTTTCTCAGCTGCTTCAACAGCCTGTCTGACTAATGCATTAGCAGACGCATATCTTTCAAAACACCCCGTTTGTCCGCAAACACATTTTTCTCCTCCGTTTGCCTGAATTACCATATGTCCTATTTCGCCGAATTCGCCGTTTCCGCTGCAAAGTTTGTTATTTATTATTACACCGCCGCCGATTCCGGTCCCAATAGTTACCATAACTATATTCTCATATTCTTTTCCTTTTCCTATATATCTTTCTCCGCAAACCGCGCAATTTGCATCATTTTCAATTTGTATCGGCAAATCCACCCTGCTTTGCAAAGTCTTTAAGAAAGGGAAATTATCAAATGGAAGATTATCTGTTGTAACATATCCTCTGTACACACTTCCCGGAACCCCAATTCCCACTGATTGAACCGATATACTTTTACTTATATTGTGATATTCACATACTATATCATTAATAATTGCCTCGGCAGAATCACGGTTTGTTTTTATACTTTCTTTATAAATAATTTGTCCTTTATCTAATGCCACAAACTTTATTTCCGTTCCTCCGATGTCTATTCCGAGTTTCGCACTTTGATACGCTTTTTCATCACAGATTAAAATAACATCGGAATGAACGTTAAGCATCGTTGCCGGAACATCTGTATTTATTTTATTTTTTAAGAGTTCCGAAACTACTTTGTTTTTACTTGCACCGCAAGCAAGCAAAATGATTTTTTTCGCAGACAATATTGTTGATATTCCCATTGTTATTGCCTGTTTCGGCACTTCATTTTCATTGTCAAAAAATCTCGAATTTGCAGCAATCGTACTTTGTGTTAAATCAGTAAGATGTGTTCCTGCGCATAAATTTGCATCCGGTTCATTAAATCCTATATGACCGTTTTGACCTATTCCCAGTATCTGCAAATCTATACCGCCGCTATTTTTGATTTTTGTATCATATTCCGTACATTCTAATGAAATATCTTTTGCTTCTCCGCTCGGTATATTAACATTTTCCTCTTTAATATTTATTTTACCGAAAAAATTTTTTTCCATGAAATATTTGTAGCTTTGAGGATTTGTCGGTGATATTGGGTAATATTCATCTAAATTAAATGTTTTAACCGCCGAAAAATCAATGTTTTTTTTCGCCAGTTTTTCATACATACCAATGGGTGTTGAACCGGTTGCAAGTCCCAGAACGCTGTTTGGTTTAAGAATAATCTGTGCTTCAACCAGCTCCGCCGCCTTATTTGAAACTTCATCATAATCTTTACACACTATTACTCTCATAAAATTCCTTATTCCGCCTTTCACTCTGCTGATTACAGTATTTTTTTACCTTTCAGATACACTGATCTTATATTCAATTCCTTATCAATTATAATTAAACTCGCCGTTTTTCCCTGTTCTATCGTCCCCAATCGGTCAAGAACTCCGAGTACCTTTGCCGGATTATATGAAGCCATGCGTACCGCACTTTCTAATGGTATTCCGCATTTTACCAAATGTCTGAAACCATCAAAAAGATTATCGGAGGCTCCTGCAATGGTTCCGTCCGCCAGTCTTCCGAGTCCGTCTTTTACTTCAATTACAAGTTCACCCATTGGATATATTCCGTCTGCAAGACCTGTACAGGAAAGACTGTCACTTATGATTACAATCTTTTCTTCTCCAAACATTTTATACGCTGCCCTCAGCATTGTATCTGAAACATGCCTGCCGTCACATATAAGTTCAACATATGCGCCGAAATCCATCGCCGCTCCCACAAGTCCCGTTTCTCTATGCGAAAACGCAGACATTCCATTGAATAAATGTGTTACAAGGCTTGCTCCCGCATTAAAGCCTTGTATAGCTGTATTATAATTTGCAGGAGTATGAGCCAGCGACACAACCACACTTTTTGAGACCTTATTTATAAATTCTGTCGAACCTATCATATCCGGCGCTACGTCAATTATTTTTATTTTTCCTTTTGCTATTCTCTGAAACTCATCAAATTCCGTTATGCTTGGATTTTTAAGATAATTTGCATCGTTTCCGCCGCGTTTTTCAAAAGTAAGGTACGGGCCTTCCATATTAATGCCGACCAGTTCTGCTCCGTTTTCACTATTATACTCTGCGGCTGCCGCAAGAGCTTTTTTCAGTTGACTGTCCGGAACAGGCATTGTCGACGGACAAATTGCCGTAATGCCGTTTTTTGCCTCATACTCCGCCATTTTTTCTATTGCTTCATTCGTGCCATCGGTAAAATCATAACCTGCACAGCCATGGAAATGTAAGTCTATAAATCCCGGAATAAGCATCAATTCACTATCTGTATCGGAATCATAAAGACTTACATCTGTTATTTTATCACCGTTCAAAGAAACACTGCCGTTATGGAATTTGAAGTCCGAACAGTATATTTTTATATCATTTAAAGTCATAAATCCTCACCCTCCGAAGTTAATCTTTTATTCACCGAAATATTCCATACTCATAAGTTTTTCTTCTATGGCTTTTATTTCTGTTTTCATCAGTTCAGGGGAATATAAGCCTCTTTTTTTCTCTATACCGTTATTTACCATTGCATTTAATATACATTCGTTAGCCGCGTATAAATCACGGATAGACTCTTTAACATTAAATCTTCCCGGACTTGTAGGTGCAGGAGGCCAACGCGAATCCGAAACCCATGCTGACGCCAGAGCCAACATTGCATTATTCAAATCGGTATCAAGATTATCGAGTGATTCGTCCAGTTTTTCGGCAATTGCTTTTATTCCGTTCAAAACCGAAAGGCAAACCGGATCCATTATTCTTGAATACTCTGTATTCGCCCATGCCTTAGCCGTTCCCCCATGCCATGCAACTCCATTTTCTATATTTTCAACATGATTATTTTCTATTACGGATTCATTATCAATAATTTCACTCGGTAAAGCAAAATCGTAGCCTGCATGCTTTGCAGCATCCAATATTTCTTTAAATCTTTCGACACTTTTGGGTTCTTCTTCAAAAAATCTTGCCTGGTTAAACTGCTTAACATAAAAATATGCACTTGAACCTATATATTCCGCATCCTCCGCATACGGCATTATAAAGCTTCCGGTTTCCGAGATTCTTTGCTTCCAGTTGTCAAGCATTGTTTTAATTTCATCCATATTTATGGGTTCATCCCGCATTCCTTCGGTTGCCCCCATAAGATACCACAAAAGAAGATTTGCCATACAGTCGCTACGGAATATCATTTTAAGCCCATTCGGTGCAATAGAAGGATTTGTTATATATTTTAAAAATTCGGGCTTATCTTTTATATAATCTTCTATTTTAAACAAATGATTTTTATTTGAATGCCCTTGAACATCAAATTCTAACCCTGTCGCTTTCCTTATTTCCGAAAAAGACAAAAGAAATGAGTCTGCGTCCATAACCAGCGCTTTCATTCCGCATTCTTTATAAACATCGGGAATATATCCTGCCCAACCACACTCCGGATTCCAACCGATTTCAGGTCTCTTTCCTGTGTATTTTTCCCATGTATCCAAAGAGTGTCTGAGAGAATGTACACAGACCTCTTTGGGGATATTGGAAAGCATAAAATGAATATACGGTGAGCATACCGGCTCAATTTTCCCCTCTGCAATAAGTCTTTTCAGCTTATTCATAACTTCGGGTGCTTGTTTTGCGAGTTCTTCAATTGTTATTCCGCTTGCTTCAAATGCAATTTTGTAGTCGCCATTATCAATAATATCAAAAAGCTTGTCATAGCAATTTTCCATAACCCATTTTCTTTTTTCGGGCTTCAGCTGCGAATACTGTATATTTGCATGAGGCATAAATATAATTTTTTGTTTCATTTTTTCTTTCCTCTCCATCAATTTTTCTTTTTACAACTGCTCATTTCCGTATTTTCGGAAATTTCGGAGTCCGATTTTAATCAGACTCCGAAACAATTAATCGTTTACTTTATATAAGATTTTAAATCACTGTCTGAGTGCTTTATATACTCAGCAATTTTATCAGCCATATATCTTGCTCCTGCATAATTCAAATTTGAACCGTCTGCATAATAGCTGTCTGAAACATTCTCTGAATATAAATCCACACAAAGAACGTCTGCTTTTTTTGCACACTCTCTTGCCTTATCCGCAAAAGCCACATAATTCTCATTTCCGTTATCCGGCTGTATAATTATAGCAGCATTCAGGCCGTTTTTCGCTGCATAATCAAGCATTGCGTTAACAGCTGTCTCATATGCTTCAATACTGCTTGCTTCTGCATCCTTTGCTCCGAATGATACTATCATCCAATCTCCCGCTTTTGCGTCAGCTTTCATTTCCTCATATGCCGTACACCCGACAAATGTTTCTGCCGTCTGATACTGCCAGTCGCTGGACTTGTTTATGATCTCTGCATTAGTATCGGCTAATATCGGCATATAGTATCCCCAGCCCTGAATATTTCGTCTGTCATTCCAAGCCGCACTTGTTTTATCACCGCAGATATAGATTTTAGCCTTATCCATAACCTTGTAACTGTCAGTAAGCGGCATAAGGTTTGAATTATCCCATATAAACAGTTTTTTGCCGGATACATTATTAATTTCTACCGAATTTCCGTTTAATGTCACAGCTTCCGCAGATATACTTTCAAGCGTTCCGTCATTACCGTAAGCTGCCTTATACAAAGTAGACTGTTCCGCACTCCAAGGATTTGCCGCAGTCAAACTTACTTTTCCGCTTTCATCTATACTCCAGTCAAAGCGGTCTTTAAGTTCTGCTTTTATATTCGATGTATTCTTACCCAATGCTATAACGCCATCGGATATACCGTCTCCATATGAAACCACCTTATCCGACGGAATTACATTTCCATCTTTAAGTGTTACTTTTACTTCACTTCCCGGTATATCATAAATCATATTCTTGTCAATAATCGCCGTTTCGCTTTCAATGCCAAATTGATACGGCAATGAGAATTCAGCTGCTGCCAATTCTGTTATATCATATATTTTCAGATTATCAACATAAACTTTTGTCTTTTTTCCCGAATCCTGCGGATAGAAAGTCCAATTATTCAAATCAGCCGTACAATTATACGTTCCGCTGTAAGCTCTCCATATACCGTCAGTCCACATATTTCCGGCAACACTGCTCCAAATATTTTGACCGCTTCCTCCCGTACAAGTTGAAACATCGGTCAGAGCATCCATAGTCCAAAAATATTTATGACCTTTTTCAAAGTTGAACTCATACGAAAACTTGCTTTCTGTTGAAGTATTTTCTGTCGCATCAAACAGAATGTAATGATTTCCGTTTTCCTCTTCGACTGTAAACTTAACTCCGCTGCCGCTGTCATATCCCCTCCAGCCGTCAGAGGATATAGCATCGCTTTCCTCGGCGTCACCTTTCAAAGCCAGATTATCTATGCTCTGTTTCAGCGTCACCATATATGTAACAATTTCTCCGTCGGCTTTTTTTATTTTATACTCTGCACTTCCGCTGCTAAAATCAATTTCTCCCGAAGTTACAGCCTCAACGCCTGTTCCGAGCATTACAGCCGGTACTGCTGTTGTTAAATTTTTCGGTGCATAACATTCTATTGTCTTTGCATAGTGATTGATTTTTCCCGTATTTTCGCCAATTTTGAACTCTTTAATCGCTCCTGAATTATAGTCAAAGTCAGCTGCCGCATCATAACTGTTAAATAAAGCAATATATTTTATCTGAACAGTTCTTTGAACATTTGCACCATCCGCATATTTAAAATACACCGTTTTAAGATTATAGTTTAACTGCGGAATTTCTATAAGCAAATCGGTCCATTCATCAGATGCTGATTTGGGGCCCGCATTTTTTAAAACATATCCTGCGTAACTTTTATTATAGTCTGGATTGCTGTCATACAGATATATTTGCTGGCTCGGCGCATCAGTGTTATAAACCGAAAATCTATATCTGATTTTTACAAACTTATAGCTTGGTGTAATCTTGTCACCGGAAACATTTAACTGCAATAAATGTGAATTTGTCCAACCTTGATTTACTTCCAACGCTTTTGCCGTCTCATTGTATGTTTTATTACTTCCGGCGCTTACATTGGAAATATTCTTGTCATATGCCGTTTTTGTGTCAAATGAATATATATACGGAGATGTGGGTACCGCATAATTCACACCATAGGTATAGTGAGTAACCGAACCCTTATAATCAGTAATCTGATAACCGTTTTCTTCCTTTACTGCTGTTGTACCTTGTGTCAAAGTAAGCTGTGGTTCTGTGCTTTCATTGTACTCTGTTCCGTAAGGCACATTATATGTGATTGTTTTATTAAAATTGTCCACCTCTGCCGCATTACCGTCAATAACAGCAGAAATAACATCTCTGTCATAAGCATTCATACCCGCTTCTGTTTCAAAAAATGCTATATACTTTACATATAAATCTGTCCACTCTGATTTCGTTGTCTTTCCAAAGTCCAACTCAAAGGTATTAATATTATTTCTACTGCTGAAATCGGCAGTTGAAACCACCCATGTTCCCTCATTCTTTTGGGTTTCCTTTGAATCATACCAATTATATCCCGTATCTCTTGCATAAAGCTCAACAGTTTTATCAGTAGCAGGGGAACTCATCTTATTGGTTTTCCAAACAATTTTTACATATTTATAATTATTTTTAAAAGCATTGCCCGGTTTTATCTGAAAACGCTTCGATGTACCGTTACCGCCGCCATAAAATGCTCCTGCATCTGCGTCATATTTTATATTTGAAAGACCAACATCGGTCGCGACCGTTCCGGCATTTTCCGCATAATCCGTCTCATTGTCAAATGCCAAAACATAATATCCTCCAAAATTTGTCTGCTCCGCATATGCTGTTCTGCCTATTGCCGGAATAAAGCAGGCAAGTATTGACATAACCACCATAACCGATACCAAAGATTTTTTTAAATAATTCATGTTTCTCGTCCTTTCTCTATTTCTGTATTTTTGTTTGTGTCCGAACAAAGTTGCCGCAAACGTAACTTCCCTCCTTTATCATAGAAATTTTAAAATTAATTATTTTAAAAATTAATTTTGTTCAATCTCATAAGGAGGCGGGAACCTATAAACACCGCAGTCTCCGGAACCGACATAAACATATCCGTTTTTCCAGTCAACCTCAAGATTATTTATTCTGTATCCCACCATAGGTCCTTCTTTTACAATAGTATCTTCATCTGTGACATAAGAGCTTATAAGCTGCCATGACTGACCGCTGTCACAGGAACGAAGCAAAAAGCGTCCGGTCTCCACGTAGTTGTCATCTGCTGCAAGATAAATAACCTCCGGATGATTTTTATCAACCTCAACCCACTTAAATGAGTTGTAAGGACATCTTTTTCTTATAGATTCTTTCAGATTGATAAACTTTCCGTCCTGATATTTATAGACAGCTCTCGATTTCAGTGTAAAATATATTATGTCATTTTCAAAATCCGCAGCAATATCGTCAATTTTAAACCAGTTCGGAGCAAGTCTTATATTAACATCTTCATAGTCCGGCATATCTTCCATTTTTTCGGGCAGAGTGAAAACTGTTTCCCACGTTGCTCCGTTGTCCCTTGAAATAACGCAGCTCTTTTGATCCTTTGTCATTCCGTAAAGTTCATGACCGCCGTCTTTATTATAATCGGTTATATAATAGCAACTCGGCTGCATTGTTGACCACGTTTTTCCCGCATCTGTGCTTCGCATATCGCCTGCAAACCACACATTTGCATCGCCCGGTGCTTGAAGGCAAACCGTCTTATTAAACGGAGTTCCCGTCATAACACCTGTCGTCTCATAAGTTTTACCGCCATCTCTGGAAATTTGAATTTCCATTGAGCTTGCATTCCAGTCATTGGTTTTACATAGGAACAAAGTTTGCTCATCTACCATATATGCACCATATGTATGGCTCTTATTAGTCTGGAAATGTGTAAATGTATATCCGCCGTCAGTTGTGAAACCTCCCGAGTAATCCTGTGCCGGTACAAAGAACAGATCGGGGTTAAAAACATTATGCTTATACTGTGAATTTACACAGCTTCCCAGATTTCCGTCAGCTTTTCTGAAAGTCTTACCGCTATCCTCGCTTATCTGAACCCAATCCTCGGATTTCAAGACAATATTTTCATCTGTCGGATGCCATGCCGAAAATCCCACTTTTTGAGTTGACGGATAGAAATTCCATGCAGTATTTTCTGCTGTTGCTGTCCACGTATTTCCACCGTCATGAGAATAAAACTGTTGTTTATTTCCCAAAAGATGCTCGGTTACAAGCATTTTTTTCGGGTTAACCGGTGAAACCGAAAGCTGTCCCGGCATACGCTTATATTCTCCGTCCTTTGCATACACGGGGAATCCCGAATTTCCTGTCTGATTGAAAGTTTTTCCTCCGTCTGTCGATATTTTCACTCCCGAACAGGTTGAAATATAAACAGTATCCGGCGCTGACGGTATAGTACACAAGCCTTTTACCATTTCATCAAGTATTTTTTCAACAGTTACTCCTTTGTCATGGCTTACAAACAGTCCGTTTTTATTCGCAATAAATAAATCACCGTTTTTATAGCTGACTGCCAAAATCGCACCTGTATACTTATCATCAGAATTTATGCGATTGAATGTTTCGCCGCCATCATCGCTTCTGTAAATTCCCGTTCCCTCATTGTTTCCGACTTCAATCTCTTTTTCTGCAAATGGATTATTTTCAGCATATGACGGAGTTGAGTAATATACAACAGCGCTGCCGTCTATTTCTTTATCATATGATGTAGAATCATATGCCACACTGCCCATATTTGACTCTGAAAACGGCTCATATCTCATGACTTTCTTAAACGAAAAGCCCTTATCGGTGGTAAGATGCAGCCCATGGAAAACCAGTTCGTCACGCCTTTTGAAATTATCCCATTCAAACCATGGCCAGTTTCCCGATCCGAATGATGAAAACGGTGCAACTATTGCTCTGTTTGGATTATTCGGGTCTATTGCCCCTGCTCCGGCATCATTCAGCTCTCCGCCTAAATTTCTGCCGGCTTGTTCCCAAGTATATCCTCCATCCAGTGAGCGGAACATTCCTCCCCAGTCGGTAAAGGAAAGCGCAAGGCTTGCATCTGCCGAATAACATATTCCGTAGCATATCTGTCCGCCCTCACCGCCTTTTGAACCCAGTTCCCTTGCTTCTTTTGTGACAAGCGGGACTCCTTCAAAGACGCTGTTTTTTTCGTTATAGACGTCAAACTTTGACGTATCCGCAAAGGTTTCTCCATATTTATCAGCAAGCGATGCAGTACTCTCAGTTCCGCTGCCTGTATTGCTCTGTCCTATCGTTGCGGCTGCGATATATGCTGCTGCCCAATAATTCTCAGGTACATCATCAAAAACAGTCTTACCGGATATACCGGATATATCAGTGTTTTTAAGTCTTGACACCATAACCACAGCCTCAGCTCTTGTTATATTCGCATTTGGTCTGAATGTACCATCAGGATAACCTTTAACGATTCCGTTTGCCAAAGCAGTTTTTATCGCATAATAATATTTGCTTTCTTTATTTATATCTGCAAACTCATCTTCCGAAATAAATCGGTTGCTCTGGAGCGATTTCAAAAGATAAACAAATTCCTCACGAGTAATAGATTTATTCCCGTCGAAACTGTTTTCAAACGGCAAAAGTTCCATTTCTTCAAGAAGCGCCGCCTGTGGATAATACCATTCATCTCCCGATAAATCACTGTATTTTGACACAAACTCTTCGGAAACCGTCTTTTTATTTTTTATAAGTCTTTCAACTACCGTAACCGCCTCAGCGCGGCTTAAAGTTTTTTCGGGACGGAATGTACGATTTTCATATCCGTTTATAAAATTCCCCTCTCCCAAACTTAGAGTTGTTTTTGTATCCTCATACGAAACGTTGTCGGTTATCAGGTCTTCCGTTTCGGAAATACCGTTCTCGGTATAAGCCATAGCATCTTCTTTATTCTCAAAAAGACCTATATAATCTATATATAAATATCCGGTACTTGACCAGCTTTCAGAGGTCAGCGGACAAAATCTTAAATTTTTATCGCCGTCCGAAAGTTTCGGAAGCTCCGCCACTTCTTCTGTCCATTGTCCGCTTTTTATCCTATATAATTCATGTTTTTTCCCCGAGACATTTATATAAGAATAGGACCCGTCGGCACAATTTCCATTCAAATAGTATCTGATTTTTATATAATTATATTTTTCATAGCTCGTCTTTCCAAAATCAAACAATAACTCTGTATTGACCGTATAATTCGGTTCAAACATAAGACTATCATTTTTCAGACTGTAACTTAATCTTGCCCCATTTGCACTTCCTGTAAGGCTTACTTTTTCAAGCTGACCTACCGTTGAAAAATCAAGCACCGCACGGGAAGCCTCTTTACCGTATACAATAGAACACTGGCACGCCATAACTAAACTCAATATTAAAGTCAAAACTCTTTTAATCAAAGTATCGCCTCCCTCGCTTAATTAAATATAAACAGGCATTCTTTGTATCCCCATTTCGTAACAACCAAAATTCTTGAAACATCACTGCCATAGCTTACATAGTCTTTTAATTCGCTCATTGAAGCATATAATTTGTTAGGAGCGCTTGTAACGACTTTATCTGTCTTTGTGTCGACGATAACCAAATCTATATCACCATATTCAAGATTTTCCGGTCTGCCGTCAGCAGGCACAAATTTATATGAGGGATCTCTCAAATCATTAAAGCAAAGTATTCCATATCCGTCAACCAATTCATAAAGATCCGCATACTGAAATCTCGGCCAACTTGATATTTGTGAATCTCGTCCTCTGAAGCTACCGCCTTTAAACTGTTGTTCGGGTGTCGGCTCGCTCCAATCAATTATTATCATAACTGATTTCATACGTCCCTTTGTGTCTGTTTCGTACATTATTATGTCGCCTTTATCCAGAGAATAAAGCCCTTCGTCAGCACTGGTATAGGGATATACCTTTGTTATATCAACATCATCATTAATAACAACGTCGACTGTTTCTATTTTCCCTGCCATTCTTAGCCGTATAGTCTTCGCCACAGTATCATCTTCCAATACTGTTTCGCCAAATCCCGCAACATATGCGTATTTCATGTTTGTCATTGTCGGTTTTACGCCGGAACCTGCTTTTTCCTCGTAATATATAATGACATCCGCAATGTAATCTCCTTTGCTGTATGAATAAGCGTCAACCTTATACTTCGACTCAGATTTGAAAAAGCTCAAATCAGTAAGCTGGTAATCATCTGCATTTGAAGAACCACCTTTCGGAATAATAAAAACCTTTGTGTTTGTCCTCGCCGCAAAAACCTGCTGCATGCCAAACGTTCTCTGAACACTTCTGTATTCAAGAGCTTCTGAGGAAGCATCAAAAGAGTTGGCATGTATCATTCTTAAACAATCTTCTGCCGGCTTATTTTGCAGTTCATCTTTATAATTCGCATCATCGTTATATGCTGTTTCAATCTTTTTCAATTCACCGTCTTTGTTAAGTTCATATATTATAAGGCGGCTCTTTATTTCCGTTCCTCCGAATTTTAAGGCACGGATAATGTCATCAGGCTTTTTATATACACTGTTATTAACTCTGAATGTTTCTGCAATTTTTACAATTTTATACTCACCGTCAGAGTTTACCATTTTTGCATAAACAACAGTCTCGCCGCTGTCTTCCCTTATTGCTGAAATAAGGTACCCCACATTTTTTGAACTTGTTACCGATACCTTTGCTATCCTGTCGGCATAATCAAATATAACATTGATGTTTTTTCCTATTTCCGGCTGTGTTTCGTAAATCACATTTGACGCCAGTTTATAGGTATCACCGTCAATGGTCAGCTCTTCAACGGATTTTGATGTCAGCTTACCGCTTAATGTATCGGTCAAACCAACAATTCTGATAACGCCGGCTGCGGTGTTTTTAAATACATTTATAACCGAGCCCTTTTTTATTTCATTAATGCTTACTCCATCAAATATAACTTCATCATAATTTTTAGTTTCATATCCTGTACCGTCTGAACAATACAGTGACATTTCATTTGCATTAACGGAAGAAACTTCTTTAAGTTCGGGACTTGTTATAAATACCACATCATACAGAGAATCCCTGTTATTATCAACAAGCTTTATTTTACCGTCTGTCGGGATCATATCACTTTCATCAATATCCGAGGCTGTTCCACCGTTGAATATTATGGCAGCCGTATCAGAAAAAGTCACAGTATTTCTTCGGTCGTTTTTATAAAACTCATATTTTCTGTTTTTATAGCTTATTATATCTTCCGCTTCGATTTCAACTTCATTGTTCATGCTGTCTTTCGGCTTAATAAATGTAATTTTATCTTCACCGTCTATTTCTCTGACAACAAACTCAACATAGTAGCCGAAAAACTCGCTCGCATCTACTTCGGTTGCATAATTTGTATTATTAATATGTACAAAGTTCTTACTGCCCGTCGCATTTCCGTCCGCTGAGCAATATGCAGTTGCCGTTACTCTGCCCTCGTAGATATTTCCTTTATAGACAATTTCCAAAAAAGTTTGTTTGTTAACATTCTCCGCTCCCAAAAAATTACCCACTTCCGTAAGCAGAGCATTATAATATGCTGTCTGTAATTCACCATATGTAATATTTTTTGCAAAATTTGATGCAGAGTTTTTAAAAAGCTCTAATTTTTTTGCCGCATTGACATACCCGCCCAAAAGCTTTGCCAAATCTCTATATCCAAGCATAATCACAAGAGCTTTTGCGCATTCACCGACCGTCATATATTCATCAGGATGAAATGTTAAATCCTCATAATAATTCATATATCCGAGCGCACATGCCGCAGAAGCGGCGCTTTTATATTCATTGGGCACATCTGCAAAATCATAAGTATCATTTATCCCATCCATACCGCTCAAAGCAACTATTGATTTAGCAAATTCAGCCCTTGTAACATATTCCGCTGTATCTTTTTCTTCCAAATCAATTCCGAGAGAATTTAAGATGCCTGCTTTATTATCTGCATAAACCGGACATACGGCAAATACAGTTGCTATCACCATTATAAGGCAAACAATTCTTTGTTTTAATTTAACCATATATTATTTTACCTCCCATGCCTTAATCAACCTGTCTAAAATAACAGCAGCTTCAACTCTTGTTATTAAACCCTTGGGTTTGACTGTTTTATCATCAAATCCCTTAATTATACCTCTTTCGGAAAAATCATTCACTGCTGCTTTGGCATAATCAGAAATTTCGTCCGAATCCGCGTAATATTCTGTATTTTCCACAGTTTCAGCTGCATTTTCTTCCGCTTTTTCCTCATCTGCCAGCTGCAAGCTTTTTTTGTATTCTTCAATTCGGCTCAAAATGACTGCTGCCTGCTCTCTGGTGATATTTGTTCCGACTCCGAATAAATCAGGCTCAATACCGCTTATTATTCCACATTTTACCGCAGCTGCTATATATTTAAAATACCACTCATTTACAATTACATCTTTAAAACCGCAGTCTCCGTTTTCATCCGCTTCAATTTCAAATGCAGTCATTGCCATTTTCAAAAATTCCTCACGGGTTACATTGTTGAGCGGTTTAAAACTTCCGTCATCATAACCTGTAATAATCTTTCGCTTGTAAAGCTCTTTTATGCTGTCCTTAGCCCATTCCAAATCATTCACATCCGAAAAGATCATTTCACCGTTTTCGACATCTCCGACATTAAATCCCGTTCCTGATATAACATCATTTTTCGGCACGGTATTGGTGTTATTCTTAATAGAAACTCCGCCGCCACCGCCACCGCCGCCGGTTTTTGGCGGTTTTATGTCGCTTTCCGATGAATCGGATTTTTTCAAGGCGTTTTCAAGATTTTCCTTTGCAGCACTCCAAGAGGCGATACCTTTTCCTCCTACTGCCGCAAATGCTGCATTTATATTTGTTTTTTTCAAAAGTGCATTATATGCCGTTTCCGTATAGCCTATTTCTTCATAATTCAGGTCATATACAGTTTTTACTTTTTCATACCCTACTGCATATTCAAGCGAACAGCTTACAGTATCTAAGTGTATTTTTTGCATATAGTCCGAATAACTGTTATAGCCTGCTGACAGAACTCTTTTTATAAAATTCTCTTTTCCCTGCTCGGAAAGACATTTTAAATATGTCGTATATGCTTTATCACTTTCATGTTTTTGAGCATATTCATTCATCATATTCAGCGCAGTATCGGCATCTGAGTTTTTCATTATCGAATACCATGCGGCGCTGTTAATTTCTTCACTTAAATTATTTACATTAATATCATCAGCAATATCCCGCAAGCTGTTGTAAAAACTGCTTTTTACGTTGTCATTACTATCCTTTATTTTTCCGTAGTAGCTCAAATTTTCAAGTGCTCCGAAAAATTCGGGATACTCTGCTTCAATATTCTTTACTTCATCAATACTTTCGGTATTTTTTATTTTTCCGAATATTTCATTAACCAAATCTTCCCCTGCCGTAACTGATGATATACTTACCGCTTTTTCAGGCATAACAAATGAATAAATGCCATTTACCGGTTCTACTGTTTTTTCATCTGCTTTAATGTTCAATATTGCATAGCCACTGTCGGGAACAACCTCAAATTCAACCGTATCTCCCGTTTTTACAAGATTATCTTTTTCAAAATTGTACTTAAAGTTTACGGTTGCATTTTTTACATTTGTGGTTTCAACCGGATAATAGGAAAAATATTTTATATATTCGTTTGCCTCATCTTCTGTTTCAAAAAAAGACATATATTTAAGATATACATCTCCGGCAACCTTTTCAGCGGGATCGCAATAAGGTCTCCATGACAGAGCTGTTATTTTTCCGCTCCATTTTGAAAGTGCTTCCGTATCTATTTGAAATACCGCTTCGTTCCATTGTTCCTGTTTTATCGGTAAATTTCTGAAAAGGGTTTGATTTTCACCGTTTGCCCCGATTTCCGTTGTACTGTCTTTTGTCCATCTTGTTCCTTCAAACCTATAACATATTGCTGCATATTTATATTTATCCGCATTAATATTAAGGTTTTGAATTTCAACATTCACATTCCGACGCCAGAAAAGATAGCTGTGCAAGGATTTCGTTTCTTCATCCCAATTTGTATCAACATCTACAACTCCGTCTCGGCAATAAATATTATATTTATCATAAGCACTTTGCGTATCAAATCTTATTTCATAATAATCCTCCGAAGCACTCGGATCCAACACTACATTAACCGTGTAAACTTCCGTTTCCTCTCCGCGTGTTACGGTATACACAACCGACTTATTAAAATTCTGTGCTTCATCAGCTGATGGTGATATATCAGCTCCGTCTGCAATTACAATTTGAGGAACTGCATTTTCCAAATCCTTAGATTTTATATTTCCCGGAGCATTTACTGTAACATTATGGTTATCATCAAATGTTCCGTCCACACCAAGCAATGAAAAGGATTTCATCAGCTTATGTGTTGAACCGTATTCCGCACAATCCTCCTCATTCTCAAAAAAAGCAACATATTCAATCAAAACACCCGGACAGCACAAATTTGAATTATTTTCAACAAACGAAAGAGTAAACTCTATCGCTCCTCCCGATGCCGTAAGCTTTTCGGATTTTACTTCCGTCACATTCCAATCGTTTTTGTAGTCTCCAACTCTTCCCAATTCAATTTTTTCGGTAGTCCAGCCGTTTTTCTCTGTAATATAAACCGCTACGCCGGCTGAATCCGAAACATTACTCAATTCACAATACTTCCATCTGAATTTAATATATCCCATTCCTGTCGGTATATCTGAAATATTCATAGAAAAGTCTGTTGATTTTCTCCATCTGGTTTCAACCGCCTTCACTGCAAGATTATCACTATCATAAGAAATGCTGTTCGCTCTGTTTCCCGAACCGCTTGTATTTATATATCCTTTGTTTGTTTCATAAAGTTCTTCATTTGCAAATGATACAATAAGATTTGTCCCCTCTCCGTAAACAAACAAAGGGGCGGAGACAGCCAAAATAATTGTTATAATTGTCAAAAATGCTACTATTTTTTTCATATTGCAACTCCTTTCTGCTTATCCCTTTATTGCGCCCGCCGTTATACTTTCCGTTATCTGTTTGTTAAAGATTATAAATATAATTAACACCGGAATAACCATAATAATTGCTGCCATAAACAACAGCGTCCAGTCCGCAGCGCCCTGCCCGGAATTTTTAAGAGCCATAATCTGTACCATCATTGTTTGCTGTTTTGGTGCAGTCATGGTATATATTGCGGGGGTTATATATTCATTCCACGAGCTTTTGAATGCAAGTATCGCAAGTGTTGCAAGGAGTGGTTTAAGCATTGGCGCTATAACTCTGAAAAGTATTCCGATAAATGTACATCCATCCAACTTTGCAGATTCATCAAACGCTTTCGGCAGTGAATCTATAAATCCTTTTACCATATACATTTCGATTACAGGTATCCCGAAAAATCTTGTAACCAAAAGTCCCATTAAAGATTTTTCCAATTTTAATGCCGAAACTATCCGCAATGTAGGATATATTGTAATCGGTCCCATCGAAATAAACATGAGCGCCGAAAAAATCATAAACAATAGTTTTTTTCCTTTAAATTCGCCTCTTGCAAATACATAACCGCAAACCGCAGACAAAAAGAGTGAAATTACAACGCTTGCCGATGTAAACCACAAGCTGTTAAAAAATCCTCTTTTTACATCGATTTTGTCTGAGTTCAAAATCTTACCTATATTAGAAAACATAAATTTTTCCGGGAACAGTCTCTCCGGATATGCCATAAGCTCAGTATTTGTTTTAAAAGCTGAAAAAAAGGCATAAACAAGCGGAAAAAGCATTACAACTGCTATGATAATCAAAATGATATATTGAATACATTTTGCCAAGCAGTTTCCTTTAAATATCCTTTTCACTTTAATACACCTCTTTCATTTTTTTGCTTAAACGTGAATATACAACCGCAACAATAATATAAATTATTGCTGTTACCAACGACAATGCACATCCATATCCTATATTTGAAACATTTTCGGCAAAACCCGGAACAAACTTTGTTATAATAAACGAACCTACCGTGTTTGTCTGACCTCCGGGCGCTCCGTTTGTCAAAGCAATAACCTCATCCGCAACTTTAAGAGAGCCTGTTATTGCAAGCAGTATAATTGTTCTGAATACAGGTGCTACCATTGGTATTGTCATTTTAAAGAACAGTTGAATCTTATTGCAGCCGTCTATTTCTGCCGCCTCATAAATATCTTCCGATATTCCCGAAAGTCCTGCAAGAAAATAAAGCATATTAATTCCAAAAGTTCCCCATGTTGATGATAAAATCAACACAAAAACAGAAGTATTATATTTCCCGAACCAATCTATTCCCTCTTTTAATACTCCAAACTTCATAAGGAATGAATTGATAAAACCGAAATAGTCGAATAAGTTTCCAAACAAAACTCCTGTTATTACTGCCGAAATCATAGTCGGAAAAAAGAATATTGATCTGAATATACCACTGCCTTTAAGCTTTCCCGATAGAACAAAAGCTATTACCAATGCTAAAAAAGACTCTATCGGAACTTTTACTACGGTAAATAATAGCGTTGTTTTCCATGATGACCAGTAACGCACCTCGTGGAAAACCATTTTAAAATTTTCCAATCCGGTGAATTTTGTGTGTGCATCCACCATATCATAAAAGAAAAAACTTCTTGAAATCGCCCATGACAACGGATATATTGTAAAAACAACAAATCCTATAAGCGGTAATGCAAGCAATATGTAACTCTGAACCGAATCTAATCTTAAAAATTTTTTTACATTCATACTTTTTATATCTCACTTTTCTTTATAATTTTAAGTATTTCTTGCATATGCAGCTTTGATATGCACCGCCATTATTTTTTATCGGCAACCGAAAAACGATTGCCGATAAAAACACTAAAATTATAATTCGTCATTCCAATCCGGGAAAATCCTATCATCTCTGTTTTCCTCCGGATGCTCGGAATAGTAAATATCCACTGCTTCATTTATATAATTTTCGGCTTCCTTGTAAAGCGCATCTGTTTCATCATCCGAAAGATTTGCTCCGAAAATACTTTCCGTCCAAATTGTATCTAAGGAACGCTTGTTTTTAAGGTCTGCCTTTGTACCCGGTTTTACAACATTGGACACTTTAACCAATTCGGCAAATTCTTTCCACTGCGCTTTGTTTTCCGGTACTTCTGTCTCATCAATTATATTCTCAAACATTGGTATTCTCAATCCGTTTTTATACATGTCTGTCACAAGTTCATCGGAATAGAACCATTTATATACCTCGCTCAAATTATCAATGCCTTTTTCTTCAACACTCGCGGCATTTATATACAAATATCTTGTAACATCAACATATGAACGATATTTTGTTTCACCATCTTCATTCCCCGGAAATGGTACAACGCCCCAATCTATCTTCGCCGGGAACTGTTCTGTCAGCACTCCGAAATCATAGCTTCCTGCGGATTTCATTCCGACTCCTCCCGCAGAGAATTTTGCTCTGCCGGCATCATTTGTCATACTTTCCGAACCTGGCATAATACTCTTATCACTCATAAGAGCATTTATGAATTTTGTCATTTTGCTTATTCCGGTTACATCTCTTTTTCCCGTTTTTGGATTAGCTCCATTAGGAAATCCGCAAACAGTCATTGACCATTTTCCGATGTCAATATCATATGCCAAATTGTCCTTTGTCGGCAAAATAAATCCATATTCCTTTTTTGAAATATCCGTAAGCTTTTTTGCATCCTCGCGCATTTCATTTAATGTTTTCGGCGGTTTTGCCTCACCGTTTTCATCAACAATCCCTGCCGCCTTAAACATATCTTTATTATATATAAGTCCATATGTAGTAAATCCGTATGGTATTGAATATACCTTTCCTCCCGTCGTTTCCAATCCTTCTCTGAAATAATCCTTATACTTCTCGATAAGCTCATTACCGCATGGCAACTCCGATACCGGCAATAAACGTCCCTTTGCCACATCATTTACTAAATCCGCTCCGGCAAACAAATCCGGCGCAGTACCGTTGCTGAATGCCACCTCCATTGAATTGTTCTGAACCGTATATTCAATACGGATTTTCTTTTCAGCTCCAATGGTTTTATTCCATTCTTCAACTTTTTCTGTTAAGTAAGACTTGTCATGTCCGTTGCCTGTCCATACAGTTATTGTTGTGACATCACTTTTCTTGTTTTGTGCACAGCCGCCTGCCAAACCACATAACAATGCAGCCGTAACTGTGCCGGCAATAATTCTTTTCAGCATATTTTTTACCCATTCCTTCCTGTGCCTAAGCACAAAACTTTAAGCTTAAAGAAATTCTTATTCCCCGTTGTTTAAAAAAAATAATATCTGTAATTCAAACAGCCGTTGACGATAAGTTTTCTCTGCTTATCACTAAAAATTTTACTATAAATATTATATCATAGCGTCTGATGTATTGTCACGTTTATATTTTATGGGCGCTGGGTGTCTGCAAAACACCTAAGCCACATATCAGCAATAAACCGCTGCCCTTTTTCATCCGGAAAGAAATTTTTTGTCACTGTTTCTTTGTTCAGTTCAAAATATTCCTGTGTTTTTACATAACCGCAATCATATTTTTTTACTAAACTTTCCAAATGCTTCTGCAACAGTGTCATTTCGTTCTTCATCAATTTTTCATCTTCCGTCATATTATTGCTTGCAATCATAAAAGGTTCTATAAAAATAAGCTTTATATCGGGATTTATTCTTCTTGCCTCTTTTATTGCAGCATTTATCAAAACAATATATCGTCTTGCAGTCTCTCCCGCCGCCAGTTTTTTAGTTTCCAATATATCATTTTTCCCCGTCATAACCGTGAAAACATCCGGAAGATAGTCCATTCCCCTTTCGTCCCATCTTGAATACATAACAAACGTATCTATACCGTCCTCTGCCATATTTAACACGTTATAATCACTCATTTTTTCCCTTATAAGATTAACATACCCACTTTCTTTGGGCATATTATTATAGTTTGCCGTTGTTATTTCATCTCCCTGAAACAGCAATGTTTTTTTATCCATCAGCAAATACCTCTCTTTAACCGTTTATCTCAGAATCCAAAAGCATAACCAATCCATTACCGTATGCCAAATCAGCAAACGGCACATTTTTATAAACCGCTGCTTTGTTCGGCTCTGTTCCTGATGATGCCAAATCCAAATATCCTTTATCATTAAATGATATATTTGCATATATCTGTTCTGCCCAGCTGTAATATTTTTCTTCCAAGAAACCGACTTTTGCAGCTGCTGCGGCCGCATAACCTATAAGCGCTGATCCTGTTGATTCTATATAAGATGATTCATCATTAATCAAAGTATGCACAAAACCGTTGTCCGATTTTAAAGAAAACACCCTTTGCATAAGTTTCTTAAAGGTATCTTCAATATATATATCATTTATTCCAAGCCTTAACATTTCTGCTGTTGTTGCTGCAATCCAGCCATTGCCTCTGCCCCAATAACATCCGATATTTAATCCTGTTTTGCAATCATAGCCATGATAACACAGGCTATCCTTTTTATTGAACAAACATTCAAAATGGATCTTCAACTGTTCTTTTGCAGCATTTAAAAGTTCTTTGTCATTGCTGTATTTCCCATACCTCAGCATAAATACACACGCCATCAGAGTTGTATCAATCCAAAGCTGATTTTCAAGTCCTGCCGGTCCCATTTCGACACCGTTTTCGTCAGGGCCCCACACATGTGCAAAACCTCCGTTATCGGTTTTTACCGCTTTATGTAAACACCATTCCCCATATTCATCACATACTTTTTTATATATTTTATGACCGTATATTTCATAAAGATATTCAGCAACGCAAGCACAAAATACTCTGTTTACAGAACCGGTTAATCTCATATCGACATTTTTTGAATACCATGTTTCCAAAAAATCAAGCAATTCATTTTCCTTATATTTTTCGTGGCATCGGATAATACCGTACAATGCCACGCCGGACCACCACTCCCAAATATTTATATTATCACCATCATAATTTGTTCTTTGCATAAGCTTTTTCAAACCTTCAAAAGCAGTCAAGCATTTTTTATCCATAAATTTCTTTTCCTTTCCTTAAAACAGCCTCATATTCGTCATTATTCATATTCCAAACATAGTTATCCCAAACCGCTTCATAGCCGCCTTGCTTATTCAGATAATCCGCATCATAAAAGGCATTGAACGGGTAATACTTCTCTATTTCTTCATATTTGCCTTCAACAGCGGCAACCAGATAGACAAGTGCCGTATAGAATATAGAATTCGGGCCGCCTATATGAACATTTCCTAATTCATTTCCTTTCTTCCCTGTTTCTGTTACGGCATTATCCGTCCCGAAAAACGGAGATTTCATCTTCCCATATCCGTTAAATAACCCAAAACAAAAATATTCATCAATCATATTATCGGCAATCTTTCTTGCCAAATCCAAAAACTTAATATTTTTTGTTGCATTATACAGCATTACAAATGCTATGACAAATTCGGGATATTTACATTCCGTATCCATATTTACACTGCACCGATCATCTCCTGCTTCATTTGCACCCAAAATACAAACCTTATAATATTTTTCGGATAAATATGAAAGCATCTCAAAAAACATTTTTTTCTCTTTAATGTATTTGTCATCTGTTGCAGCTCCATAAGCAATACACAAAGCCACAAAAAAATTTGCTTTTATTTTAACAGGCTCAAATTTATATCCGCTGTTATAAAACTTTCCGAAATATCCGTTTTTCTTTGGCATAAAGCCCGTTAAATCCGTGCCGTCAAGCATTATCTTTTTAAAATACGGTGTATCCTTTATCCAGCCGTATTCGATATATCCTGCCAAGCGCTTTATTTCCGTATCAATAATATATTCGCCGTTTTCTCCCAAATTTTCAGCTAACGATAAAAAGATAATTGCCGAATCGGGTATATCAAGAGGACTGCCTATATAATTTTTTTCGGTTAAAAGGTCGGTTTTTAATACCTCTTTTCCGAAAAAACCTTGTTCTGTCAAATCTTCTGCAAACTGATTATAAAATCTGTCGCCGAATACGCTTGTCCATGCACTTCTTGATCCTCCGCCTGCCACCTCGTCAAGCTTAAACCAATCTTTACCGTAATAATCTTCAAGTTTTATAAGTCCGTGTCCCCACGGCGTAGCATTAAGCGTAGGTATAAGTCCTGTTTTTTCGTTTTTTCCTGCATAATATGATTTTAAAAGCCTTATTCCCCATTTGCAGGCACGAATATCACCGCTCCTTAAATACATACCTAACATATGAACCGAAATATCATTACCTGCTGTGTTAAATGAAAGCAAATGTTTGTTCATTGTTTTCCCGAGGATTGATTCATCAAACTCATCCGCATTAAACCAGTGAGAATAATCTATTTTTTTATCATGAGGAATGTGGCGATTAAATGCAAGATTATCCCAATCCGCAATTGCACCGCAAAATGTTGCACGATCTATATTTTTACCAATTTCTTCATTAATCCGATAAAAGGGTTCCATATAGACAAATGCGTCTTTTAACTCCAGCACAGAAGGTGTCCGTGAATTTTCGGGTTTTCCTGAAATCATATTTATACAGGAATGCCCTCCCCAATATCCAAGATATTGTTTTGATAACCCATTTTTTAAATACCATGAATATATTTCATCTACCTTATCGGAATAGCTTTTTTCACCCGAAATCCGGCTGAATGAATCAAAAGCTCTCATAATCCCCGACTGAAATGCAAGATTTGACATAACCACCGCACTTTCACTGTATTTAAAATACATAATCGTTGGCTTGTCATCCTTAATGTTAGCTCCCGATGCAATAAGAGGTGTATTGTTATATATGTCCCTCGCTCGATTTAATATAGTATCAAGTGATAATTTTAAAATATTAAAGCGTTCTTTGTCTGTTCTCACCGATTATCCTCCCTTAGCTTCAATTTCTTTACTGCAATTTTATTATACTATCGAACATCTTAAAAGTCACGTTTATATTTTGTAGGCGCTATTGACACAAATTTTGATTTATGCTATGATAAATTATATAAATATTAAATCAAGGAGTAGCTGATATGTTTTTGATATTACTTGTTTTTTTTGTAACCGACATTGTATTTTTGGCTGTTTTTCATAAAAACAAGTATATGTATGTACTCGTTCAGGAAATATTCGGAATCCTTTTTTTAGCAATAACCTGTATGTTCTTTGTTGCTAAATTTTCAAACTACAAGTTTCTTCTTGATATAGATTATAATATATACTTATATATACAACGTATTCAGCTTCATCCTTTGGTTGTAAACGATGTATATATTTTTGCGCATTGTGTATATTTATCCGCTTCAATAATATTTCTCGGCGCAAATATGTACATGAATAAAAAGAGATATGTACTTGCATTTATACCCATAATATATCTGTTTGTAGTAAATCTTTCTTCATTTTCCTGGAATATTTTATTACTGCTTAACGAAGAGCTGAAATCTTCTAACACGGAGTTATTCATTAATTTGTTTCATTTTCTTTTTAATGATTGCTCACATATTATAATACTTGTATATGCTTTTCTGCCATTGATATTGTCAATTCGTTCATATATACGTACAGAAAATGTTATAAAAAAGACCTATTTTTTCACTTACAGTCTTTGTCTGTTTTTGAATCTGCTTTTGTATCTTTCCATTTTCATTTATGGCACTTTTAGCAGTTTTTCACCGCAAAATGCAGATTATACCCGTATTCCCACTCCATTTGCACTTGAGGACGGCGTATTGTTCCCGATAATACTTTTAATTGTTTCTATCGGCACAGTTACGGTTATATTAATGTATTTCAGACCCTTCAAACCAAAAATGCTCTCAAATTCCAGTATAAAATCCGATGATTTTCAAAAAATTCAATATAAGCACTATTTTTCACATCTCCATATGATGAAAAATACTCTTTTGAGTGTTTATAAATATATAGAATCAGCCGAACAATTTATTGAAAATGATGATGCGGAACTTAGGCTTAAATTAGCAAAAGAAGCAATAAATGAGCAGTTTGAATTTTATGAAACATACATCGCAAACGTAAATCCAAAAACAATAACCTTTGAGGCACTGAAACTAAATGACTTGATTGAACGGGCATTGGCAAATATTTCATTTGATAAAAATATTATTCTGCATAAAAATATTTATCAGAGTGATATAACTCTCCTCGGGAATCGAAATCATCTTATAAATGTTTTTGAAAATCTGCTGCAAAATGCCTTAAATTCTCTCAGATTATCAAAAAAAGAAACGAAAGAGTTATTTATAGATATTGTTCCCGACAATGATTATGTTTTGATAAAATTCACAGATAACGGCATTGGCATACCAAAGAAAAACCAAAAATATATATTTAACTTATTTTATACCACCAACACCAACAAACTTTGCGGCGGTATAGGACTATATTATGTCAAAAACATTGTCAAGCGCCATAACGGGGGGATATGGTTTTACAGTAACAATGAAAAAACACAGTTCGTTATTACATTTCCGGTAATAAATATAACTACACTTTGATTATAGAAAGGAAAAATTTATGTCATTAATAAAATGTGCTATATGCGATGATAATACCCATTTCATCACTTGTTTGAAATTAGATTCGGCAGCAAGTAAAAAAATCGAAATTTCCGGCGAAGCTCATTCAGCAAGCGAATGTATAAATATGATTGAGACATCGACTCCCGATATACTTCTTCTCGACATTCAAATGGAAACGCCCACTGCCGGAATTGACCTTATTCCACAGATAAAAGGAGAATTTCCCGATTTAAAGATAATAATGCTTACTGTTTCCGAAGCGGACAATGATGTGTTTTTTGCATTAAAAAACGGTGCCGATGGTTATATATTAAAAAACACACCTAACCTACAAATACTCGAAACCTTGGAAAATATGTATGAGAATAACTTTTCAATTGAAAATTCAATAATGCAGAAATATATATCATATTCCAAAACAATGGAAAACAGTTATAAAAGCTTGTTGTTTTTCTGCAATCTTATCAGCCAACTCACCAAGTCTGAATTGGAAATATTAAAAAGTCTATGTGAAAACAAATCATACGCGCAAATAGCAGAAGAACGTTTTACCGCAGAAAATACAGTAAGGACTCTGGTGTCACGTATAGTAAAAAAATTTAATGTGGATAATATCAAAACACTTGTTGACAATGTCAATAAATTAAACATATTTGATCACTTTAATGTATGATAATGAAATGAGAGGTATACTGAAATGTTTACAAAAGAACAAAAATCGGCAATTAAAGCACGCTATAACGCTGCCATAGAGCAGATTACACACAAAAATATAGACTGTTTCAAAGGGCACAGCAAGCCGTTGTTTCTTATTTCGGAAAAATATCCCGGAGTTTGGCTTGAACATGCTTATGATTCTGTTTTTTTCGCTAAACTTGAACCGGAATACACCAATATTGCAAAAAATGTTTTAAGCCTGTTTTTGGATAATCAAAAAGAAAACGGTCAGCTGCCATGCTATATAATTGACCGCAATAAGAATACAGATATGCCGGAATACGGTTATTCTCAAATTCAGGAGTGTGTTTCTTTTTTCAGACTGTGCTTTGAATATTTTGAAATATCAAACGATATTGAATTTTTAAATTATGCCTATAATCAAGGAAAAAAGTGGATTAATTGGTGTGAAAGTACTCGAATGGTAAATCAAAAAGAATTAATTGAAACTTTTTGCGGATTTGATGACGGACATGACAATTCACCTCGAAAAAACGGAATGAAATATAAAGGGACAGCAAAAAACAGCGATGCTTCACAGTATCCTGATGATGACAATGTATTGCCTGTTATCTCGCCTGACGTAAATGCAGTTTACTATGGTGATCTTCTTGCGCTTTCTGATATTGCAAAATTTTTAAACAATTTTTCGGAGGCAGAATATTATTCAAAAAAAGCCGAAACTGTAAAAAAACTGATTCTTGAAATTTGTTACGATGAAAATGATAATTTCTTTTATGATGTTAACAAAAACGGCGCAATGCGAAAAATCCTTTCAATATCAATAACGAATGTTTTTACCGAGCATTTGCTTGATGCTGAATTTATGGATAAAATATATCAGGAACATCTGAAAAATCCGAAAGAATTTTTCACACCCTATCCGTTCCCGTCGATTGCGATGTCCGATCCGCAATTCAGAAAAAATATTGACGGAAACTCATGGGGATACTATTCGCAGGCTTTAACCATGCTGCGCTGCACTCGTTGGATGGATTATTACGGCAAGCAAAAAGATTTTGATGAAATTCTTGAAAAGTGGATTGATAAATGGACTTTCGGAAATAAAATCATGTTTGGACAAGAACTCGATCCAATAACCGGTGAAACCTCGGAATGTTCCGAATGGTATTCCAGTTGTATGCTGATTTATATTTATGCTGTAAGAAGATTGGGATTAAAATAATCATATACTTAGATTAATATAGGACAATGACAAGCATATTAAAATACTTGCCATTGTCTTATGTTTTTTTAATAACAACTTGGTCTTGCCGCAAATCCGAAGCTGCTGTTTGTTGTAATAACGACATTATTTCTGCTGCTTGAACAGTGTATAACAAGAATGTTTCCGTCAGCGTCCTTTCCGGCAACGATTCCGACATGCGAAAGGTCTGCATAAAAAGCTAAATCTCCGGCTTGAGCGTTACTCCAAGATATTCGGCTGCATTTTGCAATTTGTCCTTGCGTTCCGTGTCCTATACTTGAAGCATTAAAACCGGAATTGATAAAACTCCAAGTAACAAATCCCGAACAGTCAAGTCCGAAAGGTCTTTTTGTCCCGGTCGTTTTACTGCCTTCCGCCGATACGGTTTTCAGCTTGCCCCATTCTGAGTCCCAGCCGATAGCGGACGATTTACCGCCCCAAAAGTAATTTACCTTGCCTACAAGCGAGCAGGCGGCTTTTATAACCTTCTTTCGCTCTGCGGATAAACTGTCGGGTAAGTTTTTCAAAATATCCTGTGCGGTTGCGTCTGATACCGCAAGCGACTGCGTTGCGGAAATCAGCACCTCATCTTGCTCCAAAAGCGTATCGAGCGCTTCCTGCTGCTTGCGTGTAAAATTATACTGTGAAATCATATCCTCTTTTGTTTTCGCCGTAATTGTGATATACACGACTTTTTCAGAGTTATCGCCGTTTGCAACCGTTTCCGTCCGAGAGGTTATCTCGTGCATATCCCAAAACACATCTTTGAGTTTTTGTTTTTTATCTTCCGTGATAACGACAACATCTTCGACTGTATCATCTTCCACGCCTGCAACTTTTGTTGCAAATACGGCGAGTACCAAGTCCCAATTTGCCTGTTCACCGATAATCTCACTGCGGTCGGCGGCTGCGGCATTTTCTATGTCATCGAGTTTGTTTGAAAGTTCCATATTACACTCTGCGACAATAGCTGAAATGGGAATACTGTCATTATCCGCCGCTTCATCGGAAATGAAGATACCGAAAGGACTTGCGGCTATTGCCGCAACCACGATTACAACAATTAAAGCGACCAACAATACCGCCCAGCCGCCGAGTGCGGCAAGTGCGGAAACAACGGTTTTGGTTGCTGCCGCTACCATTTGAGCGACTTTAACTGTAATTTTAACAGCCGCTTTTGCGGTTGCCTTTGCAACCTGTGCCGCCTTTTGAGCCGCTTGCTTTGCCTGTTTTGCGGCTTGTTTAGCTGCTTTTTTCGTGATTTCTTTCTGCGTCTTTGCCGCCCGTTTTGCCGTTTTAACGGTTTTTTTCTTTGCAGCTTTGCCGACATAGGAATTGCCTGTTTTTACGGCTTTGTTTGTGCCTTTCAAAAGACTTTCCTTTGATTTAACTGCTTTTTTCGCCCCTGTTGATACATTTCGGGTAACGGTATGAGTATTTTGCTTCGGCATTGTTTTTGCTCTCTCCGGTGTTCTTATGAGGTCGGACGGAGCTTTGCCGTGCGAGCGTATGTAGCTTTCTTTTGTTTTCGGCATAGATTTTGAGAGGAAAGAGGTATCAAGCATATTTTCTGAATTAACATTTGGTGATGATATATCACTCTTGATAAACTCCGCGTTTGTTTTTGGCATATTTTCGTTATGTATAGGCATATCCGAAGTATGATTTTGGCGAGCTGTCTTTTCGGCTTCAGCTTTTGTTTTCAGTTTTTCCGAAACATATTTTTTCCGTGCGTCCTTTATGGCTTGCTCTTTGGTTTTGGGAGCGGGAGCAGAGGGAACTGCGGTGTTTGCTCTTGTTTTCGGTGCAATTTCGGTCGGTTTTTGCTTGATACCGTCCTTAACTTCGGCGGTTTTGTGCTGTTTTATGTAATTAGCCTTTGTTTTAACCGTATCCGCTGATTTCTCCGACATATCCGCTTTCTGCGACTTTATATATGCTTCTTTGGTCTTAACCTGTGCGGTAGATTTGCTCTGCACCTTTGGAGCATTTTCGGGTGCATATGTTTTATGCTCCGCTTGTATGCTCTCTTTTGTTTTCGGAGCATTGTCAAGCTGCTTGGGTGTGTTCTGCACCTCTGAAATGTTGTCATTTTGAGGTGCGGGCGGTGTATCTGCATTTTGATTTTGCCTTGTTTTCACTTGCTGACGGTGCTGCTTCAACTTGTTTTCCGCAAAATGTTTACCTTTTTGGTAAACAGTATCGACAGCGGAATAGTAGGTGCTTTCAACCTGTTCGGTTGCTTCAACTTCGGCTCGCTGCGGCTGTTCCGACTGCCGTGTTTCAAGCTGCTTATCTATGATGTTTTTGATAAGCACATCTTTTGACACGGGTTTTATATCCTTTACCGCTTCTTTTGCAAAGCGGTCTGCGGCTTTCGGGGTATTATGAACAGCCTTAGTGGTTGTTTTTGGCTTTGTCTTTATATCTTTTTCGCTCAAAGTATATCACCTCCGGCGTTATCTTTTACTCTTTTTATCCTTATACATTTTCTCATCGGCACGGCAGATTATATCGTCAATGCTTTTACTGTATTTTTCGTGAAACCTTGAATAACCTATCGAAACAGACAAGTTATACAGCTTTTCATTATTGATAAAATATATCGTGTCTTTGAATTGCGATATATACGGCAGCACATTACTTTCGGATATACATACAAATTCATCACCGCCGATACGGTAAATGTCAGCCTTTAATCCGATAGTATCTTTCAGTGCCTTTGCAACGGTCTTTATTGCATCATCACCGCTGAAATGTCCGTAGCTGTCGTTTATCTCTTTCAAGCCGTTTACATCGACAACAATAATCGTAATTCGTGAAATATTTGCATTAGGCTTTCGGAGCTTTTTTAAGCGTTCCTCATAAGCGTTGCGGTTTTGCACTTCGGTCATACTGTCGGTATAAGCAAGCTCAAATAATTTTTCTGTCATTTTGTTTTTCATAGTGTCTTCCTTGCAAAAATTCAGCGGCGAAGTTTTTATTGCTCCGCCGCATATAATAATATTACTGCTCATTGATTTTTGTCGACATCAGTTTATAGAGTTCCGTATCTGTCGGAAACTCATTGATAAACGGCACAATAGAGCCGCCCACCTTTATAAGTCCCCGTCCTGCTCCGGCATTGGTGATGTAGCTCATCTGCGTATCGGATATGGATAAAAGCTCCGACAAATCTTTTCTGTCTGACGGCGCTTGATTTAAGAGCAGCAGAAATTCGCTGTTTGAAAGCATACCTCTTGCCGTTTCATTTAACAGGCAGTCGGAAATGTTCTGCGTGATGCCCGTGAGCAGTCCGCCGTATTTTCTAAACCGTTTCCAGCACTTCAAAAGGAAATCCGCACTGTACGGATTTTTGAAATACAAGTGTGCTTCATCGACATAAACTCTTGTATATTTTCCTCGTCTGCGATTTGCCATAACACGGTTAAAAATATTATCGAGCATAATCAAAAGCCCGATAGATTTCATCTGTTCGCCAAGCTCCAAAATATCATACGCAACAATGCGGTTATTTGTATTAACATCGCTCTGATGTGCGAATGCGTCGAGCGAGCCTGTTGTAAATATTTCAAGTGATAGTGCAAGGTCTTGTGCTTCGTCCTCCGGCTGCCTTAAAAGCTCATTTCTAAAATCAACCAAAGTCGGCATATACTCCGATTTGCCGCTTAAATATTCGCCGTAAACCTTAATTGCACAGCGGTCAATGATTGACTTATCCTTTGCACCGACACCGCCGCCCAGCCTTGAATCATTGCTTTTTAATAATTGGTCGAACAGGGATATTAAAAACTCCGATTTTATCGACACAGGGTTTTCGTCCATATCAATATCGTTATTTATTTCAAGTGCATTGATATGATTTGTTGACGATGCGGAAAGCGTGATAACCTCGCCGCCGAGATTTCGTATAAGCGAGCCGTATTCACGCTCAACATCTATGACGATAATATCGTCATTTGAAAACAGAGCCGACATCAGAATTTCCATTTTTGCCGCAAATGATTTTCCCGAACCCGACACACCGAGAATAAAGCCGTTTCCGTTGAGTAACAGCTTGCGATTACACATAAGTAAATTGTGCGATATTGCATTTATTCCGTAATACAAACCGCCCTTGTCTATTATTTCTTGTGTCTTGTACGGTGATAAAACCGCCGTGCTTTCGGTCGTGAGTGTTCGCATTGCCTTTATATTCAGAGTTCCGAAAGGTAATACCGTCTGCATACCGTCCTCCTGCTGATATTTCAGCGTTGCAAAATTGCAGAGGTGTTTTCTGCCTATCGACATCAGCGTTTCGGTATCGTTATCGAGCTGTTCCAAACTGTCGGCAATATGCAA